>Ga0116143_10001799_pt1 | contig 24960 bp, 23 predicted proteins | sample AD_UKC034_MetaG_FD_89745 | JGI IMG/M metagenome (GOLD analysis project Ga0116143, IMG submission 89745) | Active sludge microbial communities of municipal wastewater-treating anaerobic digesters from USA - AD_UKC034_MetaG | ecosystem: Engineered > Bioreactor > Anaerobic > Digestate | place: USA...
CGGAAAACTAGTATCTACGATGAAGGTAGTTTGATTGCACTGGCATTGGATTTAAACATTCGTCTAAATAGTTTACAACGTTATTCATTGGATGATGTGGTGCTTGAGCTTTATCGAAAATTTGGCTTAAAGAAAAAAGGATACGAATTAAAGGACATTATTGAGGTTTGCAGTAACTATTACGGAGTGTCGATGAAACAGTGGTTCGATGCTTTTGTGGCTTCTCCGGTTTCGTACATCGATGAGTTGAGCCGCTTATTGTATTATTTCGGTTGTGCCATTGAGTGGCGGCCCAACAATAATAATTTAACCTCACTAATCGGTATTCACTACAAAACAGATAAGGATGAAATAAGAGTTTTAGCCATTGAATATAATAGTCCCGCTTTTAAAGGAGGGGTAATGATGGAGGATGTGATTCAGAAAATTAATGGAAAAAGTCCTGATGATTTTTTGAAATTGGATATTAAGAATTGGATCAATAAGGAATTACGTATTCAAACGATAAGGAACGGACGTAAAGTAGAATTGAAAATAATGGCCGATGCTCAATTATACGCCAGACAATATAAAATAGTGGCGTTAAAAAGTACCAACGCTGAACAAAAGGAGAACAGAAATAAATGGTTGGGTTCGCTTAAGTCGTAGCAATGATGCTGATTTCAACATTCACACCCTTGGGCAATCCTGCAACTGCTACGGTTTCGCGAGCCGGAAAATCTTTTTTAAAATAGGAGCCATACACTTCATTTACTTGAGCAAATAAAGACATATCGCTTAAGAAAATGCTGGTCTTTACCACATGATCAAAACTTAATCCCGCTTCTTCGAGCAAGGCTTGAATATTTTTCATTACCTGAGTTGTTTCTTCAATGATATTGTCAAGCACCAATTGATTGTTCTCGGGGTTGATCGCAATTTGTCCGGAAGCATACATAAAATTATTTATTATTACCGCTTGACTGTAAGGACCAATAGGAGCAGGCGCCTTCTTTGTGTTTATGATGGTTTTCATTCTATCTTTGTTTTTTGTAAAAATACAATTCTTCAATCATTTGAGTACTTATTTTGAAATACAGACCGATAATATTGACAAGCGATCTATAGAGCAGGTTGTTGAATTGTTGCGCAATGGTTCCGTCATCATCATACCAACGGATACTGTGTATGCCTATGCGTGTGATATTTATTCTCCTCAGGCGATCGATAAAATTTCAAAACTGAAGCAAACGAAAATTGAGAAAGCAAACTTTTCTTTCCTCATGCCGGGTATTGATATGATTTCACACTTTACCAAACCTTTCAGTCGTCCGGTATTTAAATTGTTGAAACGTGCTTTGCCAGGGCCTTATACCATTATATTGAATGCGGGGTCGGAAGTGCCGCAAATATTTCGTAGCAAAAAGAAAAGCATCGGTATTCGAATTCCCGATCATGCAGTTGTGCAAGCGATATTGGATCGATTGGGAAATCCTTTGATGGTAACATCTTTGAAGAATGAAGATGAAATTGTTGAGTACATGAGCGATCCTTCTGAGATTTTTGAAGTGTATGAATCTAAAGTTGATGGAATTATCAATTGTGGATATGGAGGAAATGTACCGAGTACCATTATTGATTGCAGTTCGGATGAGCCGATTTTGCTACGCGAAGGAGCAGGATCAACGGATGTTCTCCAATGATTTGAATACTACCGGCAATTGATCAATAAGATCACCGGCCATCATAGCATGCATTCCTTTTTCTTCCAAGGCAAAGTCACCCGCCAGTCCATGAATGTTAACCGCCATCAATACCGCATCATTTGGCGTATAGCCCTGAGCCATTAAGGCAAGCAGTATTCCACTCAATACATCGCCAGTACCTGCGGTTGCCATTCCTGCATTTCCGCTGGTGTTTATATAGCAGGTCCCATCCGGACAAGCGATACAACTGTTTTTGCCTTTTATTAATACATAAACTTTATGCGCTTGTGCAAAAGCAATTTGTTTTTCATTGCGCTCAAAATCACTGGATGATTTTCCACACAAGCGATCAAACTCTTTTGGATGCGGTGTCAGAACACTCAACTCCGGAATTTTTGGAAATAATTCCTGATGAGTGGCCAATAAATTAATAGCATCGGCATCAATAATCAATGGAACAGGAGAGATGCTTAATAAATCGCTTAGGGTTTGCACGGTTTTATCATCATTACCAATGCCCGGTCCAATAGCAATGGCCTTATATTTTTTTAAGTCGGGTAGTCCACTGATGTAGTTTTCTTTTTCAGAAGCCATACAAATCACTTCAGGAACGGTGCTGTGCATTACAGGTAATCCAATTCCCGGAAGGTAAGCCGTACATAAACCTAAGCCACTTCGCATGGCAGCTTTGGCAGATAAAATGGCAGCACCCATCATTCCTTTCTGACCGGCTATCAAAAGAGCATGACCAAAATTTCCTTTGTGTGAAAATGAATCCCGATGCCTAAGTTTTGATAGGCAAAACGTGTGATCATAAAAACGATGTGTGCGATCCAATGACTGGAGGTAGGATTGGTCTAAGCCAATGTTTAAAAGATGTATATCGCCCAACCAATATTGATTTTCATTGTATAAAAATGCTTGCTTGTAGGTTTGAAAGCTCAAGGTATGATCGGCTTTGATGATGGATTGAAAATGTTGTGAAGGATGATCGGCCAACATACCCGAAGGCATATCTATGCCGATAACTTCTGCCATACTCTCATTGATATAATCGATTACATGAGCTGCCAATCCCTTTACTTCTTTGTTAAGGCCAATGCCAAAAAGTGCATCTATCACAATATCATTCGATTCGATAGGAGCAAGATCATTGATTTGATAAATATTTCGAACCAAGCTGATATCTTTCTGCATCAATCGAGCTTCATTTCTCGAAGCATCCGTACTCATTTTCTTATTGTGTCGGATAATGAAGGGTTGCACTTCGTGGCCCTTTTCCAACAACAAACGGCAAATAGCCAAACCATCCCCACCATTGTTTCCGGTACCACAAAACACTTTAAAACTTCTCTTGCCTTGAATATTTTTTTCTATCCAGCTTACACAAGCTTTTGATGCACGCTCCATTAAATCGATAGAAGCAATGGGCTCATGCTTTATGGTATATGCATCAGCTTTTTTAATCTGCTCGGCTGTGAGAATGACATCCAACATAGAAGTTAAATGTATAAACTTAGCCATTGCAGGTCAAATAAAAAGCAAGGATAAATTAACGGGCAGCAGAACGGCCCATTAAATGGGAGTGAATTTGGATGATTTGTGGAAGCAGCATTTGAACCTCATCATTTACCACAACATATTCACTCTGCTTTTCTTTTTGATCATCGCTCCATTGGGTAGATATAATCTGGCGAATCATTTGTTCTGAAATGCCATCTCTGTTTTCTACGCGCTTTATCCGTAAAGCTTCAGGGGCTTTAACCAGGATAACTGTATCCAAACCATTATCAGCACCCGATTCAAATAGGATGGCTGCTTCTTTGATAACCCAATGTGTGGATTGTTCGCTACACCATCTTTCAAAGCTATTTTGAACCAAAGGATGAATTAGAGCATTTAGTTTTTCACGATACACAACATCACTGAATATTTTCTCACGAATTAGTTTACGATTCAATGTTTGCGTTTGCGTAAAAACCTCTTTCCCAAAAATGTTTTCAAGTTCGGTTCTTTGTTCTGCTTCCAACATGAGTTCAGCTGCAACACGGTCGCTGTTGAAAACAGGTATTCCCATGCTCATAAAGATCTGAGCAATAAAAGATTTTCCGCTTCCTATTCCACCTGTTAAACCCGCTTTAATCATTTTCTTGCAAATAACATTCTACATGGGTAGGGTTGACTTTGGTTGAGAAGATTCCATTGAGAGGATATTTTATTTTAACCGCCAACAGCGAAGATTTATTCCCTTTTGATTCCACTTCAACATAGGCCGATACATCATAAGGATGTAATTTGCTGATGGTTTCTATATTGCCGGTCAGTTCAACGGTAACTTTTGAAGGCATACACAGCAAAGACTTTCGATACAAGGGGTCGGGATTTAGATTTACTTCAAACCTTTTACTCGCTTCTTCTTTTACCGGTACATAGATCCAGGCATTAGATGGACTGATCGAAATATCAACTGCATCAGGTAGTAATAAACTTAACCTTCCAAAATAATCTCCTCTGAGTTCGTCAGGCAAATGGGCTTTTGCTTTAATTTCCGTTAACTCCATTATTTCCTTTTCGCTGCTGTATAACGTAATGGAGGAGGGTTGAACAATAAACCGAGTCGATTGGTAATAACCTCTTGCAATGTTTATTGTGGGATCAATAACGATGGGTATTGTCTTACTAAATTTTTTACTGACTAATAATCCAAACTGCGATGGGGATATCGAACGTACGTTTATTTTATTATCCTTGAAACTGAGCTGTCGAGAAAAAATTTCAGCTGATGGCAATTGCGTTCCGGGTTGTTGGATCAGCGTTTGCATTTGATCGTCTTTGAAATCGACCTTCAGTGATTTTTGGCTATTGCTCCATAAAAATCCAATCAGTTGGAAGCCAGAGCCATATAGTTCGAAACTAACTTCCTTTATATGATCCTCAGGCAACATTTTTCCTTTAGGAAGATTCACATACTCAATGGAGTGGTTGGAGTAGTGCGTAAAATTTTCGCTCAGGACATTGAAACTCCAAAGCAATGACGATACCAAAAGACATATAAGAAAGGCAAACAATTTATTGCCGGGTGCAATAGATTGTTTTAGTACGGATAAAAAGCTTTTGGCTTTTTCTATGCCACTCATGGCATCAAATATACTTATCTATTTGTCTTCTTTTTTAGAAAACTGTTTGCTGGCTTCGGCTGAGATTGCTGTTTTTTCAATGCGAACTTTTACGTTGCTGTCTATTTCAACCAAAAAAGTAGTTTCAGCTACTTCAATGATTCTTCCATGTACACCACCAATGGTAACAATTTTGTCTCCCTTTTGTACCCCTTGCTTAAACTCGCGCTCTTGCTTGGCTTTTTTCATTTGAGGTCTGATCATAAAGAAGTAGAAGATTACTATGATCAATAAAATCATAATCAATTGCTGCATGGCAGCACCGGATTGTTGCAGTAAAATAGTTTGATATAACATAATTTTAATAAATAATTATTCGTGAACGACTTCGGCCGATATAGTGAGCACTCTTGTGGAAGGAACAGCATTGGATACCACTGAAATGGTTTTGCTTTCCATGCCGGAGCGTCCTTCGCTTTTAAAGGATACATCAATCCATCCGCTCGCACCGGGCTTTACAGGAGTTTTGGTGAATTCGGGTACGGTACATCCACAACTGGCACGTGCATTGTTGATGATCAGTTCTTGTGTACCGGTGTTTTTAAAAGTAAAACGGTGGGTAACAACATTGCCTTCTTTTACAGTTCCAAAATGGTGCGATGTTTCGTCAAAAACCATAAGCGCTGTTTTGGCATTTTTATCAATACCATCGGCAGATGCAGGATTGTCAACCACTTCAGGATCGAAGTTTTGAATTTTGTCCTGTTCACTTTTTGAAGTGCATTGCGTAAGCGACAAAAAGAGAACCGGAATTAAAAAGGAAATTTTTCGAAAATACATACCGATAAAAGTACTTATTTATTCAATTAAACCTCTTCCTTTTTTCTCAAAGGCGTGTTTCTCTTTTAAATCGGAGATTATTTTATCGACTACACCGTTGATAAAGCTTTTGCTTTTAGGAGTTGAATATTCTTTTGAAATGTCGATATACTCGTTAATGGAAACTTTGATGGGAACAAAAGGAAAATGCATCACTTCAGCTAAAATCATTTTTAGTATGATGGTGTCCATAAGTGCAATGCGATCAATGTCCCAATTGCGAGTTCGCTGAGCGATCAATTCAGAAAAATAAGTGTCGTTTTCAATCGTATGATTAAACAAACGTTTCAGAAATGATTTTTCATCCTCTTCGTCTTTATAAAGAGCAGATGTTTGAATTCCATAATCATTCCCTTTGAAAGATTCTCGAAGCGTTTTCTGAACAATAATGTGGGCAAAGAACAAGCATTCTGCATATTGAATGTTTTTGTCTTCGAGATAGTTGTAAACCGTTTCTTCTCCGGCTATAAATTGTTTGTAGAAGCCTAGAAAGAACTCGGCAACATTCTCATCATCAAATTTTCCGGCTCGCATAAAACTCTTATAGAATTCGTGATTGCGAAGGGTACTAAAAAGTTGTTTGCCAAACTCATGATCCATTTGCCAGTTAATCTTTCTTTGCTGACACACGAGTTCAAATTCTTTGTTCTCGTTAAATGATTTTATGAAATTGGTTTCATCCAACATCAGCGGATGTTTTTTTTGTCCTTCCGATTCCTGAAGTCTTTTAGGCAGATCTTCAAAATAATTGCGCTGTTGATAAGCAATCTCCGGCAAAGCCAATAGGAGGAACAAATATAAATCGTATAGTTTTTCAAGCCCGGCATACATGCCATTGATGGCTTTGTCTGAATTCCGTTCTTCGTTTTGAAAGTATGCGTAAAGAGCGAGTAGGGCCTTAATTCGTAAATATCTTCTATTCAACATCTAATTTATCGTTCAAATAATAAAACAAAAAAAATCTTGCGATACAAATCAGGATACGGCTTCGGTATCTCTTTTTCGTTGCAAAATTCTTTCTTCAGCAATCTGATTTGCTGCCAGATAGGAAGCAATTTTCTTTTCTTCTGATAATTTTAAGATGTCCAGGGTAGTGTCATATATTTTTGATGCACGATCTACTGCTTGGTCTTTATTCCATCCATTCAATTCTCCGTAAACGGAAATAAGTCCACCGGCATTGATCAAAAAGTCAGGAGCATAAATAATCCCTTTTTCTACCAACTGGGTACCGTGTATTTGTTGATCTTCCAATTGGTTGTTTGCACATCCGGCAACAATTTTACATTGAAGCATTGGAATAGTGGTATCGTTTAAAGTGGCACCTAATGCACAAGGCGCATATATATCCATTTTCTGTGTATAAACTTCATCCGGATTTATAACAGCTGTTTTATACTGTTCGGAAATTCGTTTTACATTTTCGCTATTAATATCGGTGATTACGATATCAGCTTTTTCATTGTGGAGTAGTTGCACTAAGTGCTCACCCACATGACCTATACCTTGAACAACAACTCTTTTTCCTTCTAATGAATCATCTTTCCATACAAACTTTGCAGAGGCCTTCATACCCATATAAACACCGTAAGCAGTAAGTGGAGAAGGATCTCCGCCACCACCCATATTTTCGGGCAAACCGGTAACAAATTTTGTTTCCTTACTCACATGAACCATGTCGGCTGTAGAAGTTCCCACATCTTCGGCTGTGATATATTTGCCCCCCAATCGGTCAACAAACTGCCCGAACTTTCTGAATAAGGCTTCGGTTTTATCTTTTTTACTATCGCCAATGATAACTGCCTTACCACCACCTAAATTCAAACCGGTGATTGATGCTTTATAGGTCATTCCATGCGATAATCTTAAAACATCGGTTAATGCTTCTGAGTCATTGTTGTATTTCCACATTCGGGTGCCTCCCAAAGATGGGCCCAAAACTGTACTGTGAATGGCTATTATGGCGCGTAGTCCACTGTCTTTATCATAACAGTACACAACTTGCTCATGTCCAAATTGTTCAATAAGTGTTAAAACAGAACTTTCTTTATTGATGATGGTCATTTCTTTTCTTCCGTAAAATTAGTCTAATTGCCCTAATCCGCTTTCAAATTCGCGCACAAAGGTATCTTTTTTTTTATGCTATCAAAACAGTGCAATATACAATATTGTATTATATATAAAGCACGTGAAATCGGGAATATAAACTAGGTTCAAAAACAATTACTTGTTTACTTTTGCAATCCATGCGATCATTATCTCATCTCAATAAATATTTTTTAAAATACAAATGGCATTTACTTGGGGGTATTTTTTTTGTTGCCTTGTCCAATATGTTTGCCATTATTCCCGCTCGTCTGATTCGATTCGGATTGGATTTTGTACAAGAAAACATACAACTGTATGGGGCACTAAAGAATTTTAGTCTGGAAAACAACTTTTACGAGCATCTCACATTAACCATCCTATTGGTCAGTTTATTGGTCTTAGTTTGTGCTTTAATCAAAGGAGTATTTATGTTCTTAATGCGACAAACCATTATTGTTATGTCGCGGCACATAGAATACGATTTAAAGAATGAAGTTTTCAGGCATTATTTAAAATTGGATTTAGGTTTCTATCGCCAAAATTCAACGGGCGATTTAATCAACCGCATAGCAGAAGATGTTAGTCGGGTTCGAATGTACGTTGGGCCAGCCATTATGTACTCTATCAATATGTTGGTTATGTTTATTTTGGTTTCGTGGGCTATGTTTTCCGTCAATGCAAAATTGGCATTGTTTGTTATGTTGCCATTACCGCTTATGTCCTTTATGGTGTATTACATTCAAAATGTAATCAACAAGCAAAGTGATATTGTGCAAAGCCACTTAAGTCGTATCTCTACATTTGTACAGGAATCTTTTTCGGGCATTCGCATCATCAAGGCTTTCGTTCGTGAAAGAATGTTCAGTTCTGAAATTGAAAAGGAAAGCGATGCCTATCGGACAGAAAGTATGAAATTGATTACAGTAAATGCATACTTCATTCCCATAATGATTTTGTTGGTAGGATTAAGCTCACTGATGACCATTTATATTGGGGGGCTTGAAGTCATCAAAGGGAATATAACTATAGGTAATATTGCCGAGTTTGTGATTTATGTCAACATGCTTACCTGGCCGGTTGCTGCTTTAGGTTATGTAGTAAGTTTGGTGCAAAGAGCTGCGGCTTCGCAAGAAAGGATCAATGAATTTTTGTTAAAACAACCCCTTATTGAAAGCGGAACTATTACTTTAGATAAGCGTCCCGAACAGATTGAATTTGATTCGGTTTCGTTTACTTATAAAGAGACAGGCTTAAGGGCGCTCAACGAAATTTCTTTTGAACTGAACAAAGGAAAAACTTTGGCCATTTGTGGTCCTACCGGTTCGGGTAAAACAAGTATTGCCAATATGATTATGCGCTTGTTCGATCCTGATCAGGGTGAAATCCGAATCAACTATCAAGTACTTTCAAAGTTGGACTTGAGTCAATACCGCTCGAATGTGGCTTATGTTCCTCAAGATGTGTTTCTCTTTTCCGATACGATTCTCAACAACATCAACTTTGGAAATTTATCCAAGGATAAAATAAATGAGGAGACAGCAAAGCACTATAGCGAATTGGCAGGTGTATATGATAATATAAAGGAGTTTCCATCCGGGTTTCAAACCATATTAGGCGAAAGAGGAATTACCTTATCAGGAGGTCAAAAGCAGCGCGTGAGTATAGCTAGAGCATTGTTACGAAATCCATCATTGCTGATTTTAGATGATTGCCTCTCCGCTGTAGATACGCTTACTGAAGAAACGATTTTGAATAACTTAAAAGAGTTTATGAAGGATCGAATGTCAGTGATGATAAGCCATAGAATCTCAACGATTATGCATGCCGATGAGATTATTGTACTCGACAATGGTAAGATAGTTGAAAAAGGAAATCATGCCGATTTGATGAAAAATGGCGCTTATTATGCGCAAACATATCATAAGCAACTGGCTGCCGAACATTATTCCAATGTGAGTGGATAAGAAATTTGTCCTTTTCGTAAACTAGCCCTAAATTGCTTCTTGTATAACCTTGATGAACCATGAAAAAACTTCTACTCATTTTTTGTTTAGCTCTATTATGTGCCGATACTCAGGCACAAATCAGCATTACTTCGGCCGATATGCCGGTAGCGCCTGATACCGCATTGCGAACGCGCTCTACTTTAATCTTAACAATCAATTATAGTAGTACAGGTCCCAATCATACATGGACTTACAATAATTTACGCAATGCAGAACAACCCATCGATACTTTCTTAACCGTAGGTAGTACCAATCCGATTTATGCATTGATATTTGCCGATTTTTCTTTTAATCCAAATCGGGCCAATGTAGCACAACGTGGGCAAGCGTTACCTACTAATCCTTTGTTTACGTCAGGCGAGTCGTTTGACTTTTTCCATCGCTCAAGCACCGAATACCGACAGGTCGGCATTGGTTCTGTAGTTAATGGATTGCCATTACCGATTACCTATTCCGATAAAGATGAAGTGTATTCATTTCCATTAAACTATGGTGATGTTGATAGTTCAACGGCAGCATTTAATTTCGGAATACCCGGCTTGCTTTCTTATTATTATACCCATACCAGAATTAATGAAGTGGATGGTTGGGGAACTTTAAACATTGGTTCAAACAGTTATAATGTATTGCGAGTAAAGTCTACCATTTTTGCCAAAGACAGTATTCGACTCGATTCCTTAGGTTTCAATATTGTAACACCCAGAGCTACTGCACACGAGTATAAGTGGCTGGCCAATGGAATTGAAGTACCGGTATTGCAAATTAATACCAGTGTGATTTTTGGGTTTGAAATAGTGAACGAAATTATTTTCAGAGACGATCCATTAAATGTTGAACCACAGTTAACCCAAAACTCTTATTGTGCAGGTAGCACCATTCAAATACCTTATGTGAAAAGCGGAACATTTAATGGAGGAATTAATGCCAATGATTTTACTGCACAGCTAAGCGATAGCTCCGGTTCATTTGCCAACCCTGTTGATATTGGTACTGTGGCCTCTACACAATCGGGAGTTATAACAGCCATCATACCTTCAAACACTATTCCCGGGTTTAATTATCGCATTCGTATTGTTGCCAGTAATCCTTCGTTTGAAGGAGACGACAATGGTTTCCCATTAGCAATTATAAACGACCCGGCACCATTGGCAAATCTTTATGCCAGCGATACCGTTTTTTGTGAAGGCAGCTCCATCATTTTAAGCTCAGATACCGGATCATTGTATTTTTATCAATGGTATAATAATGGAATGGCACTCAACGGTGAAACCAATTCCATACTACAAGTTAGTTCAGCAGGATATTATCAAGTGATGGTTTCAAATGCCTGTGATGGAACACTTTCTGATTCCGTTTATATTTCCATGTTGTCTGCGCCTTCGGTTAGTCTTTCTTCGTTTTCAGACGATTGCGCCAATACCGCTATTTTTACCTTGAGTGGTGGATTGCCTTTGGGAGGAGTTTACAGTGGAAATACAGTGAGTGGTACCAACTTTTTTCCATCTCAAGCCGGTGCCGGTAGTCATACCATTTATTATACCTATACCGATAGTGTTGGATGCAGCAGCAGCGACAGTAGTAGTATTTTAATTCATCCGCAACCGAATGTAACGTTAGCAAGTCTTGATACCATTTGTACTACACATGCAGCATTCCAACTAAATAATGGTATGCCATCAGGCGGTACCTATATAGGTGCCGGCATTGTAAACAATGTTTTCGATCCTTCTACAGTATTGCCCGGGGTATCGGTTATAACGTATAGCTATACCGATAGCAATGGATGTAGCAGTGCGGCCAACGGTCCTGTAGTAGTCGATTTATGTACTGGTATTAATGAAATCGAATCACAAAACATTAGTATTTATCCCATACCGGCTTCAAGCAAGCTATTCATAGAAAGCAATCATTTTATATACGGAATGGAGTTGTTTGATGCTCAAGGAAAGCTGATCAATCGAATCAACTTTGCGCTAACTATGCAGTTTGATTTGAGTATCGAAAATTTGGATAGTGGACTCTATCTTCTGCAATTGAAAGGTGAGGCAGGTATCATACAAACTCGTTTTGTTAAACAGTAGCCGATTTTCTTTTTAGCAATAAGGACGAGAAAATACTGATCACCAAACCCATAAACATAACCGTGAAGGCCATTATGGCAGCCTGAAAGAAAGGGTTCAAATAGAGTTTCATGTTTTGTTTTATCGAGTCGGTGTAAAGCTTATAATCCTCAGGACTGAGGGTTTTAGATTTGCCTTCTACCATGTATTGAATAAAAGATTCACCTTCGTAAGAATAGAATACACCTGTATATGTTGCAAAAGCAAAAGCCGGAAATAAGGCACAGATTAATCCGATGGTAAGACCTTTTGAGAAGTTTAAATTTCCATCCCATACATGATCTCGAATGGATTTAATGGCCAACATTATGAAACTGAGTGAAAAGAGTAATGCGGCATAAACAATTGTTTCTGAAATATTGTAGTCAAAAGAATCGTAACCGATCATCCATATAAGAAGGTTAATACCGACTAATACTAAAGCACTTATTGTTCCATAACGCTTTATAAATAACCATTCTTTTGCATTCATAAATATTGTTCAATAATAAATGCAAAACTACTCCATATTTCTTAATGCAATTGAATCAAACATAAAAACGTACCTTTGCGGCAAATTTTTTACAGAGTATGAATTTACACGAATATCAAGGGAAACAAATATTAAAATCATTTGGGGTTGCCATTCAGGAAGGAATTGTAGTCGATACAGTTGATCAGGCAGTAAGCGCTGCCAATCAATTGAGTGCTGATACGGGGACTAAATGGTTTGTTGTAAAAGCTCAAATTCATGCCGGAGGAAGAGGTAAAGGTGGAGGAGTGAAATTGGCGAAGAGCCTTGACGAAGTGAAAGAAAAAGCCAGTGCTATTTTAGGTATGAATTTGGTAACTCCTCAAACGAGTGCTGCCGGAAAATTGGTGCGCAAGGTATTGATTGCTCAGGATGTTTACTATCCGGGACCTTCGGAAACTTCTGAGTTTTATATGTCGGTATTACTCAACCGACAGACCGGAAAAAATATAATCATGTACAGCACCGAAGGTGGAATGGATATTGAAGAAGTGGCTGAAAAGACTCCACACCTTATTTTCAAAGAAGAAGTTGATCCTGCCACAGGGCTTATGCCTTTTCAAGCCAGAAAGATTGCTTTTAATTTAGGTCTATCCGGACAAGCATTTAAAGAGATGGTAAAATTTGCAAGTGCACTGTACAAAGCATATGATTCTATTGATGCATCCTTGTTTGAAATCAATCCGGTTTTAAAAACATCGGACGATAAAATTATTGCCGTTGACGCTAAAGTTAATTTAGATGAAAACGCATTGTATCGTCATGCCGATTATGCTGCCATGAGAGATATACACGAAGAAGATCCTACCGAAGTTGAAGCCGGAGAGCACAATTTAAATTATGTGAAGCTTGATGGTAATGTAGGATGTATGGTAAATGGAGCCGGTTTAGCGATGGCGACTATGGATATCATTAAACTGGCGGGTGGCGATCCTGCTAACTTTTTGGATGTTGGTGGAACAGCAAATGCAGCCAGAGTAGAACAAGCTTTTAGAATTATTTTGAAAGACGAAAATGTGAAAGCCATATTGGTAAATATCTTTGGTGGTATTGTTCGTTGCGATCGCGTAGCTCAGGGCATCGTTGATGCCTACAATAATATTGGAGAAATTAAAGTGCCCATTATCGTTCGTTTGCAAGGAACCAATGCGGAAGAAGCAAAGAAAATTATTGACGAATCGGGATTGAAAGTATACTCCGCCATTCAGTTGAAAGAAGCAGCCGATTTAGTTAAAACATTGATAAGTGCCTGATATGAAAGTATTGGATAGTGAAAACAATTTTCTAGCCATTAGCGAACCGGAACTTTGTAGTTTAGAACAATCGCGATTTGTTATTCAGCAGGTACCGTATGAATATACGAGCAGTTATCATAGCGGCTCGGCTCTTGGACCACAGGCCATAGTTGATGCCAGTCATTATGTAGAGTTTTACGATGAAGTGTTGGATAAAGAAACCTATAAGAGTTGTGGAATCTGCACCCTAGCACCGATCGAATTTGGTGATAGAGTGGATGCTGCGGCAATCGATTTGATCGAAGAGCATACCGTTCAATTACTGAATCTAAATAAAACCGTTGTTTCTTTTGGTGCAGAACATACGGTTACTCTCGGGTTTGTTAAAGCATATCAAAAAAAGTTTCCTGATCTATGTGTTTTACAAATTGATGCACACAGCGATCTCCGATTGGAGTATCATGGAAATCCATACTCGCATGCTTCAGTTATGGCGCGTGTTCATGATTTAAATATTCCAATTACTCAGGTTGGAATTCGTGCACAATGCAAACAAGAATCCGATTTAATTCAATCGTCCGATCGAATTCATACCTTTTATGCGCATGAGGTAGTTGGAAAAGAGAATTGGATTGAAAAAGTGGTTAATACTTTAGGTGATAACGTTTACATCACAATAGATGCCGATGGATTTGATCCTTCCGTAGTACCCAATGTAGGTACGGCCGAACCGGGTGGACTCAGCTGGTACGAGGTTGTTGATTTAATGGAGGCAGTATGCCAAAAACGAAATGTTATCGGATTTGATATTGTTGAAGTGGCACCGATTAAAGAGAATACTTTAAGTGAATTTACGCTCGCTAAGTTGGCCTATCGGATAATGGGATTCATCACAGGCCGCTAGAACTGCCACTTAAACGTCTTTGATCTGCTTTTTTCCTTTCGTATATTTGTGTATTATATGACCATGAAGGATATCAAAATCAAAAATAAAGGATCAAAGGTTTTGTTTGATAATCCATTACTCGAACGGATTAGCAGAACACACTTTGCCGTTCCGGTTGTATTGTTTTATTTAATTTCCATTGGCTTAATCGTTTACACTGCCATAAAATTGGATAACGTCTCTTGGTTGGACCAATTGTTATTATTTCCATTAGGCTTTTTAGTTTTTACTTTGGTAGAATATCTCATTCATCGCTATCTTTTTCATTTCGAACCTAAAAATGATAAACAAAAAAAGATGATGTACAGTATGCATGGGGTGCACCATGAATTTCCACGTGACAAAGATCGATTGGCAATGCCAATTCCAATGGCACTGATAATTGCGACTGTATTCTTCTTTGTTTTTAATTTGTTGTTGGGGCCAAAAGTTTTTGCTTTCATACCTGGATTTTATTTTGGCTACTCTACCTATTTATTTGTGCACTACGCGGTTCATGCTTTACGTCCTCCGAATAATTTTCTGAAAATATTGTGGACACATCACAGCCTGCATCATTACAAGGATGAGAACACCGCATTTAGTGTTTCTGTACCTTTATGGGATTATTTATTCTCCTCTATGCCACAAAGGGAAAAGCCCGTGGATAGAGCCGCTGAAAAATTACCCGATTATAATTTACCATCTTAACACTCCTTCCAATTGAAAAAATTACTGGTAGCCAACAGAGGCGAAATTGCAATTCGAATTATGCGCAGTGCTCGCGAAATGGGCATTCGTACAGTGGCTGTTTATTCTGAAGCCGATCGTTTAAGCCGTCACGTATTGTGTGCCGATGAAGCGTATTTGATTGGACCCGCGGCTTCAGCACAATCTTATCTCAATGTCGATAAGATCATAGAGGTGATCAAAACGTGTGGTGCCGATGCTGTGCATCCGGGCTATGGTTTCCTTAGTGAGAATGCTACATTTGCACGCAGATGTAAAAAAGAAGGCATTACACTCGTTGGTCCTTCACCCGAAGCAATGGAAGTGATGGGTTCTAAATTGGCCGCAAAAGAAGCTGTGAAAAAATTCAATGTACCGCTGGTTCCCGGAACGGAAGGAGCGGTATCCGATTTGAATGAAGCAAAATCGGTAGCCAAAGAAATCGGTTTTCCACTTTTAATTAAAGCAAGTGCCGGAGGTGGAGGAAAAGGAATGCGCATAGTAGAGAAAGAAGAGGAGTTGGAAGAAATGTTGAAACTGGCCATGAGCGAAGCGAAGAACGCCTTTGGTGATTCAAGCGTATTCATTGAGCGCTATATCACATCTCCTAAACATATTGAAGTGCAAATTTTAGGCGATCAACATGGAAACATTGTGTATTTGTTTGAACGCGAATGTTCCATACAGAGAAGGCATCAGAAAGTGATTGAAGAAGCTCCATCGATGGTTGTGAATGATAAACTGCGAAAAGAAATAGGGGAATGCGCTGTTATGGTTGCTAAATCGTGTGGCTATACCAATGCCGGAACGGTTGAGTTTATTATGGATGAAAGCAAAAATTATTTTTTTCTGGAGATGAACACCCGTCTTCAAGTAGAGCATCCGGTTACAGAAATGATTACCGGAAAAGACCTTGTTAAAGAGCAAATAAAAATTGCAAGGGGAGAAGCACTCAGTTTTACGCAAGAAGATTTAAAAATTAATGGGCATGCCATTGAAGTGCGCGTGTATGCAGAAGATCCTATGAATAATTTTTTACCCGATATCGGTACCATAGAACAGTACATCCGCCCCGATGGTATTGGCATAAGGGTAGATGATGGATATGTGCAAGGCGACAGCATACCTATTTACTATGACCCAATGATTTCAAAACTCATAGTGCATGCTCCCAATCGAAACGAAGCCATTGAACGAATGATCAGAGCCATTGAAGAATATCAAATACAAGGTGTTAAAACAACATTGGCTTTTTGTAAAATGGTATTGGATCATAAAGTATTTAGAAACGGAAAGTTTGATACTCATTTTGTAAAAAATCATTTTAAACCGGAGATGTTGCAAAGTGCTGATTCGGATGAAATGGAAATGGCAGCCTTGTTAGCAGCCTTTATGCAACAGAATAAATCAACATCGCCACAGACTAAGGGGTTAGTTGCTTCAGGTTCGAATTGGAAAAAAAACCGATTGCAGGATTAACTTAAGGCTTTTTTGCTTTATAAATTCCGATGAAAAGAGTTTTGAAAGATTCAAGATTTTCATCCGTCATATCCCATTGTTGTTTTACCGTACCATCCTCTTGCAAAGTCCACCGAATGGAGTTTTTAAAATTAAGTCCCTGATCGTTTTGCAATAATTCACTGCTCATTTGTATTATACCGTTGGCAATTAGACCACCTTTTAATTTCAATATCAATCCGTTGTTATCTACCCAAACCTGATTCCATTCGTAATTTTTCTGATCAAAGAAGTTGATACTGCTGCCTGTATGATCGCCAACACTAGTCCATTTTTCAAATAGAATACAATTGCGCTCCGACTTGCTAATCTGACTATTGCCTACTTTTTTACCTTCTACATCAAACACTTCCCATTCTCCTAACCAAAAATCGAATTCTTTATACTCATCCTTACAACAAGGGCATTCCTCTGTCGTTTGTGCAAAAGTTGAACTGCTCAGCAGAAAAAGACTAATAAGCGTGACTACCTTTAACATAATTTTTTTATTTAAAGGTACACATTAACAATATAATGAACCATAAAGTACATTTTCTCGTTTAGTACTATAGCCGTTGATGCGCATGAAACAGTTATTCATCATCCATATAGCGCTATTATGTTTTTGCATTGGCAAGAGCCATGCTCAGGAAGTAACCGAGCATGGAACCATTACGTTTGGTACGGTTTACAATGGCGATACCATTCCTTTGATTGTATTGCCAACAGTGCATATTGTGGAAGCGATGAGTGCTGAAGGGCTGGAGAACTATAAGAAATATCTCAAGCTCAAACGCGATGTACTGCGTGCTTATCCTTATGCCAAACTCGCTGGATTAAAACTTCGTTTTATAAACGATTCGCTGCAACATATAAGCGGTGAAAGAAACCGAAAGAAGTTTATTAAGGAAACTGAAAAAGATTTGAAGAGACAATTTGAATCGGACCTAAAGAATTTAAGCATTTCTCAAGGACGCATATTGATTAAACTGATCGACCGGGAAACAGGCAATACGTCTTATGAATTGGTTAAAGATTTGAGAGGTGGGTTTCAAGCATTTATGTGGCAAAGTTTGGCGCGACTCTTTGGAAGCAATCTTAAAGATCAATATGACGCTCAGAACGAAGATCAATTAATCGAGTCTATTATTCTTCAAATAGAAAGAGGAGAACTGTCGGTGACGCAAAAATAATGCTCAAAGAAAAGACCGTTTTAGAAAATAGACGAAAGAGTGATTTAAGAATCCCGATCCGGTTTGTTTTCCATAACGATAATCGAGATTTCGGTAGTGCTCAACGGTTTTATTTCTACTAAAATCTCTCCAACGATTTTTACATTGATGGAGTGAATAATACAGTGTAGTTGCCAATCCTCCAACAATATTTCCAACCAACATACCCAAAAGACTATGTTGCCCTGTATATTCAGCCAATACAAATCCCAAAAGTGAAAATGCTAATTTGATCATTCGACCATGGTCATGCAACATTTCAGCTTTGGCGCTACGAGGAATGATAATGCTGTGGTTTTGCCATTCGGTAAGTGTTTGAGCATTCCGCTTTATTATGTTCTTGTAATGTAAATGCACCTTCTCCGGTTTTCCATCACTTTCATGACCTTGTAAATAATGACATGCATTGGAATAAACATTCAGATGAATGGGTTTGGTCTGAAATAGTTTCTCATGAATACGGATAAAGGCTTGTCCAATTTCAAGAATGCCTGTTTCGATAGGAGCAATAATGTATTTCAATTGAGTGCGTTTAACCACTTGACCATCCACTTGCACCTGTTGAAAGTTAACATATGGTTTTCCGCTAATTTCAAATCCTTGCAGTTCGGGTTTTTTAAAGTAACGACCTTCACCGGTATAGAAAAAACTCAATTCCAATTCTTCTCCATAAGAGCAATGTTCTTTATCGAGGCTTACTTCAAAACGATGGGTGATGTCTTCTTTGCTGCCGCCAAACTCAAATTTTAAAGAATGCTTTTCATCATAGGCTTTTCTTTGTTTGGGATCGATCAGAATTTCATAGGCTGATTTTATTCGTTTAAAATGCTCTTCCGCTTCTTTACTTCCTTGGTTCTTATCGGGATGATAGAGATGCGCTAACTGATAATAAGCCTGACGAATACTTTTTTCATCCGCTTTCGAATCAATATTTAATACCGCATACAGGTTGGATGTACTCATCAATAAAATAAAGTGAATGACTTTTTAGCGAATTTAAATTTTTTCTTGCAGCATGCTATTTGATTGTTTCTTTTCAAACAATCGTTCACAAGGTTAAAACATATTCAAAAGCACTGTTCATAGGCTATTTTCTTACAAAACGCAAAATTACTTTGGCTCATTATGTGATATAGTGGATTCAAAATGTAACTGTGATGAGAAGATTTGCGTTGAAGAAACCATACACAACCAACAATTGTACTTTAATTATGAGACTTTTATTTCTTTCAATGCTGGCAGCAGTATTGAACTTTTCAGCGTATGCACAATCCGAAAAGACCGAAACAGATGGAACAGAGAAGAAGGTAAGCGGTATTTCAGTGTCACCCTCTTCACTGCGTTTCAATACCCGACCGGGTAGCATTCAAACTCAGGAAGTAAAGGTAAGCAACAACACCGATGAGGATTTTAAATTTCAGATAGGATTTTCCGATTTCATGATGAATGAATTTGGAAAGCCCGGACCGGTAACACCCGAGAATTCAAAGTATGCCCTTTCAAAATGGGTTGCGGCCTCTCCATCTTTTGTTGAATTGAAAGCCGGGGAGTCTAAAAAAATAATTGTTACGGTAAACATTCCCGATCGCGAAGATGCTCATATCTCCGCATGGACTATACTTACGATTGATCAAATATCGGAACGTCCGCCACTCACTTTTGGTGGTAGCAATAATGCCATAGCCATGGGTATTGTACCCAGCTTTGGTTTTGGGGTTTATGTTTATCAGAATCCACCCAATGTAAAAAACAATCAGGTTGAAATCACTTCTTTCAGACATGTGCCAAGTGAAAAGAAAAACACCTTGATTTTGAAAATGAAAAATACCGGAGACGGTATTGGATTTTGCGGAACCTATGTTGAACTCACTCATTTAAAAACAGGAAAGCAAAAACGATTGCCCGTACGACAGTTTACCATACTGCCCGGATTTATCAGAGAAATAGGATTCGATTTGCCGGAAGATATGCCCGATGGAGCCTATTCGGCAGCCGGTGTACTCGACTTTAACAGTACAGAAGAAATTCAAGCGGCAGAAATTGAATTTACCCTTAGCAAAAAATAAGCTTTAAATAATAATTGTTTAACTCTCTCAAATCTTTTAAAAAATGAAAAAAAGGATTCTTATGATGGCCGTAGCCGGCCTGATGTTCGCAACTGCATCAAATGCTCAGTTGCAAGATGAAAAGAATGTAACCATTACGATGGACTTACAGCCCATTCTTCAGCTCGACATGAGCACACCTGATCAAATCGACTTTGTGTTTGATGACATCAGTGATTATTATGGTGGAATTACCAAATACGGTGCTACTATTTTAAAAGTGAGCTCAACTGTGAACTGGGATTTGTATGCTGTAGGAACGTCTAACGATGGTTCTTTCTGGGATGTACAAATGAACTATGGTGGAGCCAATGATGGGGTAACAACCCTTCCATTGGAATTGCTTGAGTTGCACCAAAATTATCCAAACCAAACTGCAGCAGCTGCTTTGCCTTCTGCTCCGGGTTTATGGTATGATTATTCGGCCAACTTTACCGATGCCACAGCTTACGTTCAGGGTCAGAACAATATTTTCCCTTCAGCAAGCCCATATACGGCTCCTGCTGCATCGGATAAATATGTTCAGGGTCATGCAGGATTAACCGAGTTTATCGGTGGAGGAAGTTATTTCCTTCAAGGATCTGGTACGCTTACCGAATTTTACAATGTGATCGACTACCGCATTGTACCCGGTTTGCCAGCCATTTTCCCAACAGCCGGATTAAACGATGGTACTCCTCGCGATCTTGTATCGATTGGTGCTGCCGGTGACTACGCGCGTCCCGGTGTGTACACCATGAATGTTAAGTACGTGTTATTGGAAAATCAGTAACAAACATTTTAAGGGAGCGGCAGCGAGCGCCTGCTCCCTTAATTTTATTTAAAGCATTATCATTTTTTTAACCTAAATCTAAAACTCAAAACCAATGATCAACTTCAGAACACAGATAGGGCTTACTGCGCTTTTGATGTTTCTGCTTCATGCTTCGGTGAGCACAGCGCAAACATGCGGTGCACCCATTACAGCCAACTGTAATCCATATCCCGATAATGAAATGTTGATCGCTTCAAACAATACCGAATTTATTTTCGATTCGTTTACCGACTATCTAGGCGGAATCACTTTGAGTGGTTCTACTACTTTGCGACTGAAAGTGGACAGTGGAAATGTGAATTGCAAATGGAAACTGGCTATGATCATTGACAATAATCCCGGAGGAGGTACACCCGCAACCGATTGGGAAACTCTAAACACATACGGTTCAAGTGGAACGGTGCCTACACTCGATGCCATTGAAGTGAAAGTGTATAACGGATGCAATACTCCCATTAACAACAATGTGTATCAAACTTTCTTTCCGGCCCTTAATGGTTCCAATATCGACATCATCAACGATGTAATGCTCAATACCGCTTCTACTCCTTGCGTACCCGGTGTTCAGGTCAACAGTTTGGGAAGTTATATTACCAACTACAATGAATTTACATTTCAGATCGACTATAGAGTGAAACCCGGTTTTGTTTTCAATCCGGGAATTTATGCGTTAAAAATTTCTTTTTGTTTGGTTGAGATTTAATCATGAAAAATTATACTCAACATATCGTTTCATTAGGACTGATCATCGGTCTTTGGTTTTGTAGTTTAATGAATGCAAATGCTCAAAATCAAAAATGGCTTTCGGTTGCTTATGTCAACTCCGAAATTGAATTGGGACAAAGCGATATTGTCAGCAATGTATTGCAGGTTCAAAACAACAGCGATCGGCAAATTGTATTTAGCATCGATCACAGTGTGCCTAAAGATTGGAAAGTGATAGCCAATACCGACAAATGGTATGAAATCAATCCTTCCGATACCTTGTACATTCCGGTCCGACTGATTCCTTCACGTAAAAGACAAGGCGGCACCCGATTTGTCAGCAATACTTTTTTCTATTCTGCCGAAGGCATTGAAATAGATCAAACCTATTTTAGTTGCATTACTAAAAAAATTGTTTCCTGGGATTTGACTGTCAATCCTTCCGAAGTTATTTATTTGCCCAATGGTGAAAACGAAATGGATTTCTCTCTGTCACTTCACAACAATGGAAATGAAGCACAAGATATATTGTTAAACCTCAACACTCATGGCAATCATATATTGCTGATGGACAGTGCAGGTCAAAAACTACAACATAATTATTATACATTGAAACTGAATCCTGATGAGGATAGTTTGTTCTATTTTAAAACGCGTTATCTCCAGGCGGAAAGAAACTTCAAGAAAATTGATGTAGAAAACTACAGACCTTCCGGTGGAATGGAAGAACGAAAGTTTAATATCTACGCCACCAGTAGCGAACAGCAAAAAGGGAAAGGATCGAGATATCAAAAAAATAAAAAAATAACTTTTGTTAAACTCAGCAATGAGAAAAAAGTTAATGAATACGCTACTCAGGTTTTACCCTTAAGTGTTGAAACCAATATGCACAATATTTTGGGCATACAACCCATTATGAGCACCGCTGCACGCGGATATACCGCTTTAAGCAATGGGGCTAATTTAAGTTACTCGGGTAGGATCGATTTAAGTACGTATCAGTTTAACCGAAATGTATTGGATGATTCGTACTACTTCCTTGGCTATTTTCATCGCAAAGGCGATGTTCAGTTTGGTAATATCGGCAATGGCGGTGGATGGGGCGGAGTACCTGTATCCGGAAGAGGGGTGAGCGGTCATTACAACATCAGTGAGCGCCATCGTGCCGGAGCCTTTTACACCAACAATCCCGGTTTTTTCAGAAGCAAAGATCGAACAGCTTTTGGAGTAAACTATCAATTAACATTTCCAAACAAGCGTTTCTTTATGGCACAATACGGTCGTTTGTTGAATCATCGTCAACGAGTGAATACCGATTATTACAGTGCACGTATGTCTTTCAGTCCTTTTAAAATGCATGGTTTGGGTATCGGTGCTTCTTATACCAACAGTGTGTTTAGTCCCATCAATCAAAATGAGTTTAAAAGAGATGGCTATATGTTGTCGGGCAATTACAGCGGAGCCTATCTCAACAATACTTTGCGAAGCACTTTGGGCGCATCTTACTTTTCAAGAAATTATGGAGGTGGCGATCGCGAAAGGTTGATGGCTGCATTCCGTTCAACGTATTATTCCGATAAGTGGTTGATTCATGCTTTCTCGAATTACGACCGATATCAAGACTACATTATTGACACTACATCCAGCACTTTGATTTACAATAGCATCAACATCAATCAACTTTTCTTTTCGCGCAATACCAATATTGGTAGAATTATGCCCGGACTGTTTTACAATATCAGCGATATTAATTTGCTTAACGTTCATTCAAGAGGATTGAGTTTTAATTATCAGTACTTCAATATGCCCGAAAACCTTAGAGTGAGTACGTATGTGAAAGGAGGATACAATCAGTTGACGGACTATCCTTCAATTAAAGACTATTTTGTTTTGCAAAGTTATCTTTTGGTTCAGTATAGAAATAAATCTATGAATCTGCGCTATAGCTACGGCCCTCAAAGTGTTACTTCTCCATCATCACTTACCTATTTCAACAAATACCCACAACTGCTAGCGCTTTCGTATCAGCAACAGCATATGTTCAGCGATTATCGTTTTGTGTTGCAAAACAATATAAGTTACTCTTACTATAACTTGTGGACTTCGCATACTTTCAGCTATTTTCCCGAGCTCTATTATTTTACACCCACGGGATGGCGATTTAAAATTAATGCCGGATATACGCTCAACATCAGTCAGTCGAGAGTAGCCGGAGAGAATCAGGCCATTGTGAACAATCCGGCCGATGTTAAAAGCAGCATCAATCAGAGTGTTGTTTTGGGATTTGGTATTAAAAAAGATTTTGGAATACCCATTCCGAAGCGATGGAGTAAAAAGAGATTTACTTCTGTGCGATATCGAAGCTTTTTAGATCAAAATGGTAACGGAGTACAAGATAAAAACGAAGTAGGAGTGGACAATGTAGTGATTCGATTGAATGAACACGAAGTGATCAGCAACCAAAATGGTACGGCTTCTTATATCAATCTTCCTATCGGGAAATATGCTTCGTCCGCTCGACCCATAGAGCAGCTCGATGCCTGGTTTCCTATTATGCCCGATTCTGTTTTTATATCAGACAGCATTAGCGAATTGAATATTCCTTTAGTTAAAGGGATAAAACTTGAAGGCGCCATAGTAATTGACCGTGAGAAAATGGGAGCCGGAGCTGATGTTGCATTAGATCTTTCACGAATTTTAGTAACCTTACGGGATAGCAGTACAAAAGTGTATCAAACCTTAACACAATTAGATGGCAGTTTCTCGATCTATGTACCGCATGGAACCTATACCATTTCACTGGATGAAAGTTTGTTTGGTGAGCAGTTTAAAGTCGGTGCTAATGACGAAGTCTTATTGCTTAATGAAGGTGCCGATGCTTACTACCACAGTTTTTATGTGTTTGAACGTAAACGAAAAATTATTCGCAAAAAATTTAATAGCGATGGAACTCAGGAGTAGTACAATGCTGTTGTTAAACACTTAAGTTGAAATATTTTTTCCTAAAAACACGATTTTTGATTATTGATTTCACACTTACTTTAGTGAAAATATATTTGTATCGCTTGTTATTAAAAATCCATACCCATTGTCACACTAAGCGGAGTCGAAGTGCAAAAAACATACCTGCACGAAGCGGGAAGGAAAGCCTCAAGGCCTCAGCAGCACCAGCTTTTCTGCTTTAGTAAATCCATCACTTGTTATGACTGCATGATACATGCCATTGCTCAAAAAACTCAAATCAAAATGTTGCAGGGTGCTCCAGGGTGGGAGGGTATAAGTGAAAACTTTTTTTCCCGTTACATCATACAGC
>Ga0116143_10001802_pt1 | contig 24945 bp, 21 predicted proteins | sample AD_UKC034_MetaG_FD_89745 | JGI IMG/M metagenome (GOLD analysis project Ga0116143, IMG submission 89745) | Active sludge microbial communities of municipal wastewater-treating anaerobic digesters from USA - AD_UKC034_MetaG | ecosystem: Engineered > Bioreactor > Anaerobic > Digestate | place: USA...
AACCTTGCCGAGGATGCCTGCTTCTTCAGGGTTCAAGAAGGGATAACACAGCCGGAGTTGAAGCACGTCATGGACATCCTTAACCAGGATGAAGCCATCTCCTATACTCATCCCACGCTCTTCCTCGAAGACCGGATCTATGCTTTTTTCAACGCCTTCAGTCTTACCTGGAAGACCGGAGTCGAGGAGGCACGCAAGGAAAGCGTTCTCACGCAGGCAGGCGCTTTTTTTGACCAGGAGAATAGTGTTTATCGAGTCGATGTGATGAGATCACCATTTTTTACCGCGCTTCATCTGCTCAGCCAGGATATCACCGTACAAGAGACGACTCCGTATCTGATGGAACTCAAGCCGACAATCCGGGCAGTTGTTGCGGTCGGAATGAACGGCGCTCACGTAGGCGACACCATTCCCGTTACCTTGTCGATCACTTTTTCCGAACGCGTGAGCATCGAGCCGAGCTCCCTCAGCACAATCAATTTACGGCCTGGGAATCTTCAGAGAGAGCTGTTTGAAAGTTCGTTTGATCCGTATGATCCGGCCAAGGCAGTGATGCAAAGCCCGGTGACCATCACCGGCCGCATCGCTTCTTACGCCGTTGGCGAGTTTATGCTTCCATCAATCACCATCAACTACAGCTGCCCGGATTGTTCAGGAGAAACCGTCCGCGCTGTGGCTACCGAGCCGGTACCCTTCAAGGTCTCCTCACTTGTCCCGGCAGCGCTGGAAGAGAACCGCCTGTTGATGCCAACCGACCCCGTACCATTAAGCTACCGGTTTGATTCTATCGAAAAGCTCCAAAAGCGCTCTCTTGTTCTAACGATTGCTGGGTTTGCAGCCTTTGTGCTTGGCATAACCTTCTTATTTGTGCTTTGGTTCCGCCAGCAGGCCGGGAAAGAAATGGTGGCGGAGCGGAGCCGCGATGAAGTCCTGGCGGAAAAGCTGAGGCTTATGCTTGAGGATATACCCCCCGCTCCTAACTGGAAGCACCTCGGTGAAATCGGTGCCCTGGTTCGGCAGTACATTGGCATCAAGTATGGCATCCCGACCGAGCACCTTGGTGGAAGCGGCAACCGGCTGGTCGATTCCCTTGGCGCCCGTATTCCCGGGAACGCTGCAGGCCCCCTCGCTGCAATACTGGCGGCTGTTGACGATGCAGTTGCCCGGGAGCTGGAGTATTACCCTGATAGTGAAGGCGTCAGGCGCTCGGTCGCACACCTGCTTCAGGTGACGCAGCGTCCCGGCACCGGAGAGATACCAGATACGCCATGACTATTCAATACCCTTGGACACTTCTTCTTCTCGTGCTTATCCCGGTGGTGATCTACAGCCGCAGGAAGTATATCAGCAGAACCGGCTTTGCCCGCGTGGCACTGATTGGCAAAAGACTCCAACCGGGACGGATAAAGCGGTATGGCAGTGATATCATGGTCGGTGTGACCATTTTGCTCCTGGTCTTCTCGATTGCCAACATTCAGTATGCAAGCTACTGGCAGCGGAGCTATCTCGAATCCAAGTGGATCATGCTCGTGCAGGACCTTTCCGGCTCGATGCAGCGTGCCAGCGGCGAAGAAGAGGGAATGACCCTGGGAGACGTAGCGATCGAAGGCGCCCGGGCATTTATCGAGCAGCGGCGTACCAGCGACCTGATTGGGATCGTGGCTTTTTCAAGCTATGCCAAGCTGATTGCACCTCCGGCCTTTGACAAAGAAATTCTCAATGCCAAGCTCAATCTCCTGAGCCGTCGAGCTGACACCTTCATTTTTCGGGAGCTTGCCGTTGGCGGGGCTACCAATGCATCCTACGCCGTCTGGCTGGCACTGAGCGTATTCTTTGTACTGCTGCCGGAAGAACATCAGCCCACGTATGAAGAAATCAGCGACCTGCGCTATGCTCTTACCGGAAAGACAATCTCTCGTGTTCCGGTCCCTGACACGCTGCGAAACATCAATTTCGGCCAGGGAATGGCCATAGTGCTCTTCACTGACGGCCGCATCGAGGCGAACTCTGGAGAAGAGGATGCTCGGCGAGGGCTTCTCAATTTTGCCAATGTCGTGGGACTGGTCAAGCAGCTGGGCGTAAGACTTTACCTGATTGTGGTTGGAGGGGATGTCAATCCGGAAGTCCGGATGGCTTTGGAAGGACCAGAAGGAAGCTCTACCGCCGGAGATATCTTCTACATGCCGCATACGTTCAATCAGCAGAAAATCGAGGAAGTCTACGATACCATCAATCGTTTGGAGCAAAATAGGCTTCTGGTGAAGATGGAAAGAAGAAAAAAAGATACCCGGTGGATTTTTGCTGCAGGCGCGCTGAGTATTATGGCAGCATACTGTCTTGTGCAGGTAATTCCATACTTCAGAAAGATTTAGGGTAACCATGAAAAAAAAGCACCATATGGTCCTTGCGGTAGGCATCGGCCTCGCCGGACTGCTTGCAGGCATATTCTTTTTGCTCCGGTATCAGGCCGAAAAGAACGAAGAACTGCAGATGCGGCAGCTTCAGCAGGCGCTGCAGGCAGCTGATGCAATCACGAGCAACGATGCAGCCATAGCAGCGTATGAGAATCTCAAATCTACCCGCCCGGAGATACAGATACGAATACTGCAGCGACAGTGGCCTCAGGCTCTTGCTATCCTCAGGCAGATTCAGCTTGCCAGGATGCGCAACCTGCAGAACGAAGTTCCTCGATACACCGATCAGCTGAGGAAGCACCTGGAAGCGATGAGTGATCGCAGCAGCTCAATTCTTACGGATTCCGATTCGCTCCCGGCAGAGATCCTCTGGCGGGCAAAGAACATCGAAGGAGCCGTCAAGCTGCTTACCGCTTTCCTGATGCTTGAAGATATTGCAAACGTCGACAAGGCACAGGGGGTAGTCCGGGAAGCAGTTTCGGATTTTAAGGCGGCAATTGAGGCGGTCGAAAAAACGGAAAACCCCGCTTTCGAAAAGAATATACCACGCTGGAACCTGGAAATGCTGATCGGACAGGAGTACGTCAAGCGGATTGAGGCGGCCAGAACTGATCCTGAAAGGAACCAGGCGCTCAAGGAAAACCTGGAAACCCTGATCCCGGAGATTGGAGGTTACGCTCCTGGGGAACCGATTGAAACCCGTATTCAGAAGTAAGAGCAGGCGGCTTCGTGCTTGCCTTTTGTGAATAGATAAAAAGCAACGGAATCCAATGTCCGTAAGTAATCCTCAGTATCTCTGGTTCCTACTCATCGTCCCCGTTTTTGTCTATGCGGCTGTAGCCTCGTATCGCTCTTCGAGCGCCTGGCTGTATCGATTTGCCGGAATAGAGAAAAAGACATCTTCTGCTCTTGGGGCCATTGGATCGTTAGGCATAGCGCTGTTGCTGAGCATTGTTTCTATTGCAGAGCCGAAAGTGCAATACACCAGAACTGTCTTCAATCGGAGCGGTATCGACATTGCGATCGGCATCGATGTCTCCAAGTCCATGCTTGCCGAGGATGAGGTGCTGCCTCAGGATAACCAGGCCATCTTCACCATCCCGAACCGGCTGAACCGCGCCCGTTCCTGCGCACTCGAGATCATCTCGGAACTCAGAGGTGAACGCGTAGGTGTTTTTATTTTTGCCAGCCGCGGTGTTGAGATTGTTCCACTGACCAGCGATTACGGGTACTGCCAGTACCTGCTGAAACACATCAATGACCTGGCTATCACCATTCCTGGCAGTGATCTGAGCCAGGCAATTATGACTGGAACATCAATGCTGGAAGGCACACCAGCGTCTCATGTTAAGGTGCTTATTCTCATTTCTGACGGAGAGGATATCGGAGACGACCCGGCGGCGCCCGTGGAAGCCGCCGGTCAAGCGGCCTCAAAAGGCGTCATTCTCTATACACTGGGCACCGGCAGGGGCAGCAACGTGCTTATCCCCATCCGCAGTCCTGATGGAAATGCTGTGATCGACTATTATCGCGATCAGGATAAAACGCCTCTGAAGACCCGCCTGGAGCAGGATGCTCTCAAAGCCATCGCCGCAGCCGGCCGGGGGGGGTATTTCCGTCCCAGTGAGGGCTCGTGCGGAGAGCAGGTCGTAACGTCATTCCTGCAGCATGCCCAAGCGGTCGAGTATACGAAGAGGACCGAGCTGGCTTGGTTTGATCTGTCGCCGGTGCTGTTGGCTTTCGGTCTTATGTCATTTTGCCTTGGTGCGGTTCTGAACCAGCGCTGAGGGAAAAGAGGAAACCACTCGCTTCGCGAGAGACACAGAGTGCACGGAGAGAGGGTATCTTTTTCTCTGATCGGGAGATGCCGATCAGAGAAAAGCATCCTCATGTGATGAGCCATACTGCCTCCATGCTGTTTGGAAGCCAGCAGCACCGTGGAAGCATGTATCAGCTCTGTAGCCTGGGTAGAGCGAAGCGAAACCCGGGAATTTTGTGCTTGCTGTAAAATCCACCCCAGCCTTCCTTTAGAAAAAAAGTGAGCGAGGTGCTGAAATACGAAAGAGCATTTACCCTTGACTGAGGAGACATTAGTGAAGCAGAAGCGCGGATACATCCATCTCTATACCGGCAATGGCAAGGGTAAGACCACTGCGGCAATGGGCTTGGCGCTGCGAGCCGCCGGAGCGGGCATGAAGGTCTTCATTGTTCAGTTTCTCAAAGGTCAGGCATCGGCTGAGCGCAAGGCGTTTGAGCGGCTGAGTGATCTGGTGACAATCATGCATTTCGGAACCGGCCAGCTTATCAAAGACAAACCGACTGACCGGGACATGGCTCTGGCCGCCGAAGGACTGATTGAGGCACGCAGAGCTCTGATTTCCGAAGAATACGATGTGGTCATCCTCGACGAAATAGCGGTTGCTGTCCATTTCGGCCTCATACCGCTAGAAGACGTCCTCAGCCTGATCAAAGAGAAGCCTTCCTTCGTGGAACTTGTTCTCACCGGCCGTTATGCTGACCCGGCATTGATAGAAGCTGCCAGCCTGGTAACGGAAATGAAGGATATCAAACACTACTACGACCAAGGAGTAGCAGCGCGGAAAGGGATTGAGAGCTGATGTGTGAAACAGTAAAGAGTGAAGAGTAAAGCGTAAGGTGTTCTGAGATGATGCGTGCCGAGCGCCGATTATTCAGAACTTTTCACTTCTCGTATGAAACTTGCTCTCGCGCAGGGGAGCCTGCCCTGAGTCCCGCCGAAGGGCTGAGAACGCGGAGAAAAGAATATCTGCATTTTCTTCCCTGCGATCTCTGCGTCCCAGCGCGAAATCGTGGGTGAGCACCAGGGAAGGATCTCCTTACTCTTTACGAGGAAATCTATGAAAGTAAAACTCTTTGCTTCTTTGCGAGATGGCCGATTCACCGAACGAGAATGGGCGTGCCCTGAAGGCACGACCGTCCACCGTATCCTCCAGGATCTCAACATTAATGAAAACGATGCAGGAATCATTCTCGTCAACTCCCGACACGTCGAACTGGACCAGGTGCTGTCGGAGGGTGATACTCTGGCAATTTTTCCGGTGGTCGGAGGAGGATAGATCGAGAGCCACGGTACTGCTGTAAAAAAAACACCCTTGCTAATTAGAAGCAGTCGGTTCATAATTGATATATAAATATCTTCAATTAAACTAGTAGCATGACCAGGGAAATTCATAATCGGGACGATACCAGACACCACCTGACAGAGGTGAAAATCGTTCTGTGAATGCATTGGTCTTTCTGATCGTATTCCCCTTGGTTATCGCACTCCTGGCATTGCTGTTGCCGCGCAGCCCTTTTGCCAGGATTGTCGGCCTGGGAGCAAACATGGTCCTGGCCTCAGTGCCGCTGTATCTTCTTTTCACCACCCTCAGTGCCGCACCTGCCTATTATAGACTCGAAAACCACCTTATAGACGATGCGATGCTCATCATCGAAATCGCGGTTGCCGTCTATATTCTGTATGTGTCATTCACCTTCAAAAAACACCTTGCCGCACTGCTCATAGCTGTTCAGTCGGCAGCCATAATCGGCTTTGAATTCCTGAACAGCAGTTCCCTGCGCATTGAACACAGCCTCTTTGTTGACAAATTTTCCATCGTAATGGCCCTGATTATCGGCTGCATCGGCAGCGCCATCTGCCTCTATGCCATCGGCTATATCCGGGAGTACCATCAGCACCATCCTGAAGTAAAGAACCGTCCCCGATTCTTCTTCTTTTTCATGTACCTCTTTCTTTCCGCGATGTTCGGTATCGTTTTCTCCAATAATCTCCTCTGGCTCTTTTTTTTCTGGGAGATTACCACCTTCTGCTCATTCATGCTGATCGGCTATCAGAACGATGATCTCTCGCGTCAAAGCGCTTTTCGGGCTCTCGAAATGAACCTTTTTGGTGGTGTGGTATTCGCCTTTGGTCTGATATACCTGTACTACTCCACTGGCACCATGGAACTTGATCGAATTCTCTGGCTCGGTGAAGGCGTGGTGCTCATCCCCGCAGTGTGCATTGCTTTTGCAGGGTTGGTCAAATCAGCTCAGTTTCCTTTTTCATCATGGCTCACCGCAGCCATGGTTGCTCCCACACCGGTATCAGCCCTGCTCCATTCGAGCACCATGGTGAAAGCCGGGGTCTATGTTATCCTGCGCGTTGCTCCACTCCTGGAAAACACCGTACCAGCGCAAATGATCACCCTGGTGGGCGGAGTGAGCTTTCTTGTAACTGCGCTGATCGCTATTTCCCAGAGCAACGCCAAAAAGGTGCTTGCCTACTCCACCATTTCCAATCTCGGATTGATCGTCGCCTGCGCCGGAGTAAACAGCCGGGCTGCTTTGTGGTCGGCCCTGCTGCTCATTATCTTTCATGCTGTCGCCAAGTCGCTTCTCTTTCTATGCGTCGGAATCGTAGAATCGAAACTGGGAAGCAGGGACATCGAAGATATGGACTATCTGGTAGTACGCATGCCACGACTCGCAACCTCGATGATGATTGGCATGGCGGGTATGGTCGTCGCCCCCTTTGGCATGGTCATCGCCAAGGTGGCTACTCTTAAAGCGTTTGTAGCTACCAACCCGGGAATGGCGGTTGTGATTGCCTATGGCGGTGCTGCTACCGTTTTCTTCTGGACCAAATGGATGGGAAAAATCGTCTCCAGCACCTCCGGGGCAGACATAGGCAGCGTCGAGCACCAGGTCAGTCCCTGGGAACATGTGGTATTGGTGATTCTGGCATTTGCAACCGTAGCAGTGATTCTGGCGTTTCCTTTTCTCGCATATCATGTCATCGATCCTTATGTTGAAAGAATCTTCGGAGGAGTACCCACGATCGATCCCTTCAATATGTGCATCATTCTCGTTGCCATGATTGGATTGTGGGTGATTATGCCGCTGGGGCTGTTTTACTATGGCTTCCGCGACCGGAAAGTTAAGCGGGTGGGAACCTATCTGGGAGGCGGCAACATCGATCGGGTAAGCTTCGAGGGAGCCATGAATTCACGCCAACCGGTCCAAATGAAGAATTATTATCTGCAAAGATACTTTAATGAAGAGGTGCTGTTTGCCGCTGGTGTTGTCATTTCCATAACCTTTCTGCTCATTATGTTTGGAGTGATCACAGTATGAATGGTTTCTGCATGGTGTATCAATCTTTTGAGCTCCTGCAAAAGATGCTGGCATTCATCCTGCTTGCGCCGTTGATCGGGGGCTTGCTCGCTGGTGTTGATCGAAAAGTGACTGCGCGGCTGCAGGGCCGCTATGGCCCCCCAGTGCTTCAGCCTTTTTATGACGTGCTCAAGCTTTTTCAGAAAGAGACTATCGTTGTCAACAAGCTGCAGAATTTTGCCGTGCTCCTCTTTCTGATTTTCACTGTCTTTTCAGGCGCCCTATTCTTTGCTGGTGCTGATCTCCTGCTCATGGTTTTCACCCTGGCCCTGGCAAGCACCTTCTTCGTTCTCGGAGGCTACAGCGTCGGGTCTCCTTTCAGCCATATCGGAGCTGAACGTGAGATCATTCAGATGGTTTCCTACGAACCGATGATCATTCTCACTGCAGTGGGGATGTACCAGGTGACCGGCAGTTTCCGGGTGGGAGATATTGTCAGGTTTCCCGGACCGTTGATTTTTTATTTGCCGGGCATCTTCGCCGGCTTCCTCTATATCCTCACCATCAAGCTGCGTAAGTCGCCCTTTGATCTTTCCATGTCTCACCACGCTCACCAGGAACTAGTCCGAGGCATTACCACTGAATTCTCCGGCTCAGCTCTGGCCTTGATCGAAATCACGCACTGGTATGAAAATGTGCTGCTCCTGGGAATTGTTTACCTGTTCTTTGCCTTTAACCCCTGGCTGGCTATTATCGTGGCACTCAGTACCTACCTGTTTGAGATTTTCATCGACAACAACTATGCCCGATTCAAGTGGCAGCTTACCTTTGTTAGTTCCTGGCTGGTTACTGCGGTAGTTGGTGTTTCCAATATCGTGGTTCTCGCAGCCATTCATTGAAGGGTGGAAACGGTATGGAATGGTTCAAGCGGTCACCCTGGGTTATTCATTACAACGCCACCAGCTGCAACGGGTGCGACATCGAGGTGTTTGCGTCACTGACGCCCCTGTATGATCTGGAGCGCTTCGGCATTATCAACACCGGCAATCCGAAACATGCTGACATCCTCCTGGCCACCGGATCGGTTAATGAGAAAAGCCGGCAGGTTCTGAAAAACATCTACGACCAGATGCCTAACCCAAAGGTGGTAGTAGCCGTCGGTATTTGCGCTACTGTCGGCTGTGTGTTTCAGGACTGCTACAACGTTCAGGGCGGTGTCGACAAGGTGCTGCCGGTGGATGTGTATATCCCCGGCTGCGCGGCGCGGCCCGAGCTGATTATTGATGGCGTGCTGAAAGCATGTGAGATTCTCGAGCAGAAGTACAGGCAGGAGAAGCGTGATCGAAAAAAGAAAAATAAGGAGCGTAAAAGCAGTCATACTGTACAGAATGCAGGATAGAGACTATGGTGGAAAAGCAGAAGACAATCATTATTGACAAAAACAACCTCGTGGGAATCGCAGCTGATTATCTTGCCCGCGGCTACCGGCTGGTGCAGATCAGCGCTACGACCCTGGTGGACGGCTACGAGATGAACTACTCCTTTGACAAGGACTACACCTTCACCAACCTGCGCTTTGAGGTGAAACCGAAAGAGGAGGTGCCCAGTGTCAGTGTGATCTATCCGGGAGCATTTCTGTACGAGAATGAGATTCATGATCTATTTGGTGTACCAATCAAGAACATCACCATAGATTATAAAGGCACCTTGTACCGCACGGCACTGAAGACACCCTTCAGCATTGAAAACTGTAAGGTGCCGGAGGTGAAAAGCAAAGAGCCGGGAGTAAAAGGCAAGGAGAAGGCAGCGAAGAGCAAAGAGCCGGGAGCAGAGAGCACGGAATAAAGTGGTTCAAAATTGATGTGAGAAGGGAGTATACGTCATATAAGACATATATGACGTATACTAAGGCTCACTTTTGATCACCTTGTGGAGCATGAAACATGGCACAGCGAAATGTCATTCCCTTTGGACCGCAGCATCCGGTGCTGCTGGAGCCGATTCACTTCGATCTGGTTACGGAAGATGAAAAAGTGGTCGATGCGATACCATCCTTCAGCTATGTGCATCGGGGCTTAGAGCGGCTGGTGGAAAAGCGGGACTTCCATGACTACGTCCATATAGCCGACCGTATCTGCGGCTTGTGCAGCATCCAGCATGCGATGGGTTACTGCCAGGCAGTGGAGGCGGTGATGGAAGTGGAAGTGCCGGCCCGGGCTCTCTACCTGAGGACGATCTGGGCTGAGCTTGGACGGCTGCACAGCCATCTCTTCTGGCTCGGGATTGCCGCCGACGCCTTCGGCTACGAGAGCCTTTTCATGCAGGCCTTGCGTCATCGCGAGGTAATACTCAACCTGATTGAGGAAACAACCGGAGGCCGAATCATTTTCAGTGCCTGCAAGGTGGGCGGTGTGAGGCGCGATATTACGTCCGAAGCTCTGCAGGGAATCGTCAGCCGGCTGACCGCCTTATCGAACGATCTGCACCAGCTCGCTGCCGTCTTTACCAACGATTATTCAATAAAGCACCGGTTGGTTGATGTTGGGTATATCTCCAGGGAGGATGCTTACACATTTGGCTGTGTAGGTCCATTGGCCCGGGCAAGCGGCTTGGCAATGGACATGCGCACGTTGGGTTACGCTGCCTACGGGGAACTGGAGGTAGAGCCGATGGTGGAAGAAGCTGGGGACTGCTATGCCCGCTGTCTGGTGCGCATCCGGGAAATCTTTCAGTCCATTGATCTGATCCGCCAGGCAATACCGAAAGTACCAGATGGTCCGATTGATATCAAAGTCAAAGGCACGCCTGTTGGCGAGTACTTCTCCCGAGTGGAGCAGCCCCGGGGCGAGGTGATTCACTACGTCAAGGGTAATGGCGCCAAGTTTCTCCAGCGCTTTCGGGTACGGGTGCCGACCTTCACCAATATCCCGGCTATGATCAAAATGCTCAGAGGATCTCAGCTTGCCGATGTGCCGAATATTATTATCACCCTTGATCCATGCATCAGCTGTACGGAACGATAAGAGCAGCTCCAGCCGTTGCAACCGTTCCAGCAGTTCCAACCGTCAAAATGCCTGAAACGGTTCAAACGATTGAAACTGTTGAAACGGATTATTACCAGAGGACAAACGATGAAGACTCTTCTGATGACCAAAACGCTGGCAAAGAACCTGCTTTCGGGTCCAGCTACCCTTATGTATCCCAAGAGGAAGAGGGTGTTTACTCCGATTACAAGGGGAAATATCGAGAATGACATCTCCCGGTGTATTTTTTGCGGTATTTGCGCTAAACGCTGCCCCACTTATGCAATTACCGTGACCAAAGACGCTAAACAGTGGGAAATCAGCCGACTTAAGTGCTGCAACTGTAATCTTTGCGTCGAAGTCTGTCCGGTGCATTGCCTTATTTCTCAAAACCAGTACACCCAGTTTGTCACCGACCGGAGGGCAGCCGTTCACACCCGAAGGCTCGATACTGCTGACTCACCTCAAGCAAAAGAATAGTAGAGCTTCCGCAATCACGCATGACTATTGTCGATTTTCAGACAATGGAAGTAATCTGTTTCCTTAAGTCTGATAATCAGGTAGAATATATCGAAACGCCTGGGAAAACAGCAAGACTTCCGATGACGAATTGTGTAAAATCAGCGTTTCGTACTCGATCCAGAGCAAGAGAGAATGGCGCGCCATGCAAAACACGTACAACGCCCTGGCCGACATGACCAGACTCGTTTGGATGATTGATCGGTACCGCAGAATCCGCTTCATCGTGCTTTTCTTTTCCCTGCTACTTTCGATCGCCTTAGTTCCTATTCTGGGCAACATGGGGTTCAGAGTGGCAATAGAAGTTGTCGAGGCCTTTATCGGCGCAATCCTTCTAACAGCTCTTTTCAGCATTGTGGGCAAGCATTCATTCTATCTCATCGGATCTCTGTTCTTGCCGCTGGTTACGATTTCCAGCCTGCGATCCCTTTTAATCACTAAACCGCTGTTGCCAGCCGCTGATATACCGTGGATAATTCTTGCATCGGTCTCGATCGTTTTGATTTTTAGACATATCATGAAAGCAAAAGCAGTAACTGTCGACATGATCTGTGCAGCTCTGAGCGTTTACCTCCTCTTTGGACTGATCTTCGGGGTGATTTATTTTGTACTCGAGCAGCTACGGCCCGGTTCTCTCTTTTCCCCTTATCTAATGGGGGGGGAACACACTTGATATGGGACAAGCTGTCTATTTCAGTTTCATCACACTTGCAACTGTTGGATACGGAGATATCATTCCGACAAGTGTCGAGATGAGGTCTTTGGCTATTCTGGAAACCGTAAGCGGCCAGATCTATCTGGCGGTTCCGATCGCCCGGCTGGTTGGTATTTATGCAAGGAAGACTGATTAATCGCACAATTACACTACACCATCTGGTTTTTGGTGGAAAAATGATTCCATCGTATTACTCATTTCGATCCTTTAACATTATACGAGGTCACTAGTGCTGGATACCGTATTACCGAATCATAATATCCGTCGTCGAAGCAATGAGCTTCTCCTACGCGCCGCCTTGGCGTTCAAGATAAAGGGCAGATGCACGGGCTGGTTCTCCTATGGTTGCGTCTTTCTTTTTCTGGCTCTGATCTTCAGCGGGTGCATGATGGGGCCAGATTACGAGCGGCCGCAGGTGGAGGTGCCGCAGACGTGGCGCTTTGAGGCCTCTGAGGCAGCGGATCTGGTCAATACCGTGTGGTGGCAGCAGTTTACTGATCCGGTGCTCGATGAGCTGATCACCATAGCCTTGCAGGAAAATACCGATGTACGCATTGCCACGGCTCGGATCGAAGAGTATCTGGGCCGCTATCGGGTGTCGCGTGCCGATCTGTTCCCGCAGGTAGGAGGGGAAGCGGATGCCGGCCGGGAGCGGGCCAGTGAAGCGGATCTGCCCCGCGGGGTGAGTGGAGCCTTTGAGAACCCGGATGATTTTCTGCAGGCATTTTTTTCCGCCAGCTGGGAGCTTGATCTGTGGGGCAGGCTGCGGCGCTCGACCGAGGCGGCCCGGGCCGAGGTGCTCAGCACTGCGGAGGCGAGGCGGGCGGTGATCTTGAGTCTGGTGCAGGCGGTAGCGACGGCGTACGTGAACCTGCGGGATCTGGATAAGGAGCTGGAGATAGCCGAACGCACCACGGCTACGCGGAAAGAGAGCCTGGACATATTTCAGCTGCGCTTTGATGCGGGAGTGATCTCGGAGCTGGAACTGCGGCAGGTTGAATCGGAGTATCAGGCCTCGCTGGCAACGATACCGCAGATCGAGAAGGCGATCGTGTTTCAGGAGGATGCATTGAGTATTCTGCTGGGCAGGAATCCGCAGGCAATCGTGCGGGGCAAGACGCTTGACGAGCTGGTGCTGCCGCAGGTGCCGGCGGGGCTGCCTTCGGAGGTGCTGGAGCAGCGGCCGGACATTCGGGGAGCGGAGCAGGATCTGATTGCCGCCAATGCGAGAATCGGGGTAGCACGGGCGGCGTATTTTCCCAGTCTGATTCTGACGGGAGCTTACGGGTCAGCCAGCAGCGATCTGGGGGATCTGTTCAGTGGGTCGGCGAAGATCTGGAGCTATGCGGCCTCACTGACGCAGCCGATCTTCACGGGGGGGAGGATTCGGGGCAACGTGCAGGTAGCCGAAGCAATCCAGCAGCAGCTTCTGGTGCGCTACCAGCAGGTGATCCAGAATGCGTTTCGGGAAGTCGATGACAGTCTGATCGATCAGGCTAAGACGCGTGAGCAGCTTGCGGCCGAAGCTGGGCAGGTGGAGGCGTTGCGCAGCTATGCACGGCTGGCGCGCTTACGGTACGATGAAGGCTACACGAGCTTTATTGAAGTGCTCGATGCGGAGCGCAGCCTGTTCAATGCGGAGCTCAGTTATACGCAGACGCAGGCGACGCTGTTCCAGAGCCTGATCAATCTGTATGCAGCCATGGGAGGCGGCTGGGTGCTGGAGGCCGAGGACATTGCGGTACAGCCGCTCACGGCCGACAGCTCCCCTCAACCTGACACGATGCCGACAGGAGTTCAGTAGGCTCTCACTCCTGCCAGAATACCTATCAACCCTATCGTAGAGGAGGAACAACTATGTCTCTCTCACAACGATGTACGGCTGAAGTGGTTGGAACTTTCTGGCTGGTTTTCGGGGGATGTGGCAGTGCCGTGCTGGCGGCAGCTGTTCCCAATGTAGGTATTGGATGGGTGGGAGTATCCCTGGCCTTCGGACTTACTCTGTTGACGATGGCATTTGCCATCGGACACATTTCCGGATGTCATCTCAACCCAGCAGTCTCTATCGGACTGGCTACCGGAGGCCGATTTCCTTGGAAGGAGGTTCTCCCGTATGTCGCAGCCCAACTAGTCGGTGCCATAGCAGCATCGGCGATTCTCTACTTTATAGCCAGCGGAAAAAGCGGCTTTGTTTTGAGCACTGGATTTCCCGCCAACGGCTACGGATCCCACTCTCCTGAGGGATATTCTCTCCTGGCCGGATTCGTCACAGAAGTGGTGCTCACCTACATGTTTCTCATCATTATTCTAGGAGCTACAGACACTCGCGCTCCGTCTGGCTTTGCGCCGATCGCAATCGGCTTCAGCCTCACGTTAATCCATCTTATTGGCATACCTGTAACTAACACGTCCGTAAATCCAGCTCGAAGCACCGGTCCGGCTCTTTTTGTCGGCGGCTGGGCATTGCAGCAGCTCTGGCTCTTTTGGATCGCTCCGATCGCAGGAGCCATTCTGGCGGGCTTGACGTATCCGGTCCTAAGCAGAAGGTCTTGACCCAGGTTCAGGTTCTAAGCACAGTGGCTTGCCATTAAGCTGGACAGGTTAACAGCCAAAGGCGGGGCAAGAGCAGCTCTGTGCAAGCTCGTGGCGTATGCAGGCATTGATGGGGCTGTATTCCTGCTTCAGCTAAGACCCTCGTAATAGCCTAAGGCTATCACGAGCAACTATGGTTTTTCTCATGGCATTGCAGTAAAGTAAATACCATGGAGGCGAAAGGAGATTCGCGCGCATGCCTGAAAAAAGAAAACGCAGTGCCCTCAAGAAGAGTTTGAATATCCGGGAAGCTGTGCTTCTGGAAAATCAGCAGAAGATAACGGCAGATGATTTTGCCCGAACATTTCTCGATCATCTCTTCTACACTCAGGGCCGAACCCTTGAGCTTGCCACTATTAACGATCTTTATATGGCTCTTGCTCACACGGTCCGCGACCAGCTTCTCCACCGTTGGCTGCAGACGACCGTGAACCTCAACCAGCCGGACGTCAGAATCGTAAGTTACCTGTCCGCTGAATACCTGCTCGGTCCGCAGCTCGAAAGCAACCTGCTCAGCCTTGGATTGTATGAGGAAGCTCAGCAGGCCATGCAGGACCTCGGCCTCGACCTATCGGAACTCGTCGTGCAGGAAGAGGAGCCGGGACTGGGAAACGGAGGCTTGGGAAGACTGGCCGCCTGCTATCTGGACAGCCTCGCTACTCGCGAGATTCCGGCGGCAGGTTATGGCATCCGATACGAGTTCGGTATTTTTGACCAGGAAATCCGTGATGGCTGGCAAATCGAGACAACCGACAAGTGGCTCCGCCTGGGCAATCCCTGGGAAATTCCCCGGCCGGAGATTTCCTATCGGGTTAAGCTGGGCGGCCGCACCGAACCATACTATGATGAACACGGGTGCTATCGTGTCCGCTGGCTGCCTGCTCATGAAGTAATGGGCATTGCTTATGACACCCCTATTCCCGGGTATGAAGTCAGTTCCTGCAATACGCTGCGCCTCTGGAGAGCCGAGGCAGTGGAATCGTTCGATTTTCAATCCTTCAATGCCGGTGATTATGAAGGAGCCGTAACCCAAAAGGTATTTTCGGAAACCATCAGCAAAGTCCTGTACCCCAATGACGATCAGCTCCAGGGAAAGCAGCTGCGCCTGGCGCAGCAGTATTTTTTTGTTTCCTGTTCACTGCAGGACATGCTGTCTATTCACGGCCGTCTGGGTGGTTCTCCGCAGCGATTCCACGAACACATTTCAATTCAGCTCAATGATACTCATCCCTCAGTAGCGGTTGCCGAGCTGATGCGGCTTCTGGTTGATGAGTACCATCTGGGGTGGGAGCCGGCTTGGGACATCACTCAAAATACCTTCGCGTATACTAATCATACACTGCTGCCGGAAGCCCTGGAAAAATGGCCGGTGGCCATGTTCGGGAGTGTCCTGCCGCGGCACCTGGAAATCATCTACGAGATCAACCGCCGCTTTCTCGACCAGGTGAGAATTCGGTATCCCGGTGATACCGAAAGAGTGGCGCGCCTGTCTCTCATCGATGAAAGCGGTGAACGCTTCGTGCGCATGGCAAATCTTGCTGCCGTGGGCAGCTATGCCATCAATGGTGTCGCCCGCCTACACAGCGAGCTGCTTAAGCACACGGTGCTGCACGACTTCTATGAATTCACGCCGGAGAAGTTCACCAATGTGACAAATGGAGTAACGCCGCGGCGTTTCCTGGCGGTATGCAATCCAGGGTTGTGCCGTCTGATTACCAGCCTGATCGGTTCTGACTGGATTCGGGATCTGAATCAGCTTAAAGGCCTTGAGAAGTTCATCGATGACCCGGACATACAACACGCCTGGCGTCTTATTAAGCACGAAAACAAAGAGGTTCTTGCCACAGTGATCGCCAGGCGTACCGGTATCACGGTACGGCCGGATACGATTTTTGATGTTCAGGCCAAGCGAATCCACGAATACAAGCGACAGCACTTGAATGTACTGCATATCATCACTCTCTACAACCGGATCAAGCAGAACCCTTCGCTGCGGTTCAGCCCCCGGACCTTCATATTTGCCGGAAAAGCAGCACCTGGATATTTTATGGCCAAGCTAATCATTAAGCTCATCAATGCGGTCGGAAATGTCGTTAACCATGATCCTGACGTTGCCGGCCGCATGAAGGTGGTCTTTCTTCCTGACTTCAACGTAAAACACGCTCAGACTATTTATCCAGCTGCCGATCTTTCAGAACAGATTTCCACTGCGGGTAAAGAGGCATCAGGAACCGGAAACATGAAGTTCGCTCTTAACGGCAGCCTGACCATCGGCACTCTGGATGGAGCAAACATCGAGATTCGGGAGCAGGTCGGTACAGAAAACTTCTTTCTTTTTGGCCTTTCAGCTGAACAAGTGCAAAATCTGAAGAGTCAGGGCTATAATCCCTATCAGTACTACGAATCAGACCCGGAGCTGCGAGCTGCGATCGATTGTGTCCGGTCCGGCTTGTTTTCCGACGGCGACATCCGGCCCTTTCAGCCTTTGGTCAATTCGTTGCTTCGCGATGATCCCTACCTGGCCATGGCGGACTACCGTTCCTACGTGGATGCAGAAGATGCGGTAGGAAGGCTCTATCAGGATACTGCTGCCTGGACTCGCATGTCGATGCTCACGGTGAGCCGGATGGGATTTTTTTCTTCAGACCGGGCTATTCAAGAATACTGCGAGAAGATCTGGCGGGTCGAGGCAAAGCCGATTACAGAGAACATCTGAAATATACGTCCTATAAAACCTCTAAGACGTGTATTTCAATCCGTTACGTGGCTTGCCTCGGCAGTCAGCAGAGCTGCGAGACTTTTGATACTGACTGCCATCGGGGACCGGGGGGCAACCAGGCTCAGCGTTTTACCTTGATTGAGAGCAGCCATAGTCGCTGTGAAACTGTTTGGAAACGTCCAAAATACTTCCTGCTGCAACAAACGCTCTGCTTCGCGTATAGTGATAGTCGAATTGTTCACGTGTCGATTGATGATGATTTTGATCTTTTCTCTGGCTGGATACCCTTGCCGGGCAAAGAAGTTCAGCACCTTCTCGGTACGGGCAAGGCAAGGATAGGACAGCATTGTGACAATGAATACCTGATCGGAAAACTCCAGCACCGGATCAGCAACGCCTCCCAGTGAAAGCCCGCTATCGGCGACTACAAAGGGAAACATCTGCCGCAGAAGCTGGAAAACCCGTTTGATCAGCTCCGGATCAAGGGCCAGTTGGCCTGAACGGTCTGGCGAAGCCAACACATACATCCTGCCGTCATGCTTATGCATGATGTCGAGCAGATCAACCGTCTCAACCCTCCCTGGCTTTCTGGCGATGGCATCCCAGTGGTGATCGGTATGAATTCCGAGGAAACGAGGGACATCTGCATCCTCGACATTCATATCCACCAGGGCCACTCCTCGGCCAGTCTGGCAGTTAACCAGGCAGTCTGCCAGATTCACTGCGATCGTGGAGGTTCCTATCCCCCCTTTGCTGCCAAGGAATGTTACTACACGGCCCTCGGACTTGATCCGCAGCCCAGGTGTTTTGTTCTGAGTGCGCAGGCGCTCTTGTTTTACCGACGGTGTCTGTATATCCATAGCCTCTCCCCGTGGAATTGTTTTTTTCCTTCTCATTCACTCTATCGGGTAATGACATGACAAGAAAATGGGGTGAATGCAGTATTGTCAGCTAATTGAAGTAGTATATGATTCCTACAGCAGCGTACGGTCAAAGAGCAAACAAACGGGAAAGGAAAGAAGCAAGAGGCGCCGCTGGCGCCTCCTGCCTTTTTCCTCATCTCGTGTCATATGCCCATCAGCAATCTTTGTATGCTATACTGAAAGCAGCATACATCAGCCGATCAGCTCTTCCGGCATGGTGATTCCATCTTTTTCAAAGCACCGACCGTCTCGTTCCGGTCTGATTCTTCCTCATTCTCATCCTCTAAAAGGAGTCTTGATGAAATACTACCCGTGCAAAATGCTGTTCCTGTGCATTGTCTTCTTCGGAGCCTTAAGCCTGCTATGTGCCTGCGCCGGCCCGGATACTGCACAAAAAGCTTCGCCGCCTCTACGAGTAGGCGTCACACCCGACTATCCACCGCTCGTATTTAAGGAAAATGGAGAGATCAAGGGCATCGAGGCTGACTTTGCCCGGGCCGCTGGCGAGACACTTGGTCGTCCGGTAGTGTTTAAGGAGATGGCTTTCGGGGACCTTGTCCCGTCCTTGATAAATGACTCGATCGATGCGATCATGACCGGTATGTCGGTGACAGATGAGCGAAAGCAGCTGGTCCGTTTTATCCAGCCGTACCTGACGGTAGGGCAGATGGGGATCATTCACCGGGATCGGATGAACCAGCTCGCCATCCCCTCTCAGTGGAATCGGAAAGAGGTGCGAGTAGGATATGTTTCCAATACCACAGGAGAATCGTATGCCCGCACTCACCTTTCCGCCGCCTCACTTACGCCCCTGACATCAGCCGACCAGGGCCTTCAAGCCGTGCGCACCCATTGGATCGATGTCTTCATTCATGATGCTCCCACCGCCTGGCTCCTTGCCGAAAACAGACAGGAAAACGATTTGATTCCTTTGTATTCCCCGCTTACAACCGAGCCTCTGGCCTGGGCAGTGAGCAAACAGAACTCCTACCTGTGCCGCGAACTTGAAAACCTCCTCTCGGAGTGGAAAACCACCGGCCGTCTGGACAGTATCCTCGCACGGTGGATTCATGTGACGGTTACTGTAAGATGACAGACATAAGGAGCCTGTCCGATAATCCGTAAGACCGGCAATCTGTCATCCTGAGTGAAGCGAAGGATCTCAGAACACGATGACGTCGTCAAAAGGACTGTCTCCGGCAGGCGATAGTGATCTGACGCGCAGCCTGCCGTTTACGACAGCGAGTCCTCCTTTCCTAAAGGGCGATGCAGGGGGATTTGCAGCAGAATTCAAAAATCCACCCCGATCCTCCTTTTAAAAAGGAGGGAGCAGACGTCGTTTTACGGCTCGATAAAATAACCAACACGTCCACCATGAGATGCTCTGTCCCGCGAAGCGGGACTCAGAATGTCATTATTGGACAGGCTCTAAGAAATTATTTTGATCGATTTTGTACTCATTTTCTCGAGAAAGCAGCCGATATGAGTACAGGGGAGATTTTACATCTCGATATCGGTGACAATAAGTTCCATGATACAAGATGACAAGACTAATCCTCTTCCGGTATGTTCAGACGCAGCTGAGAATCGGCTTGACTCTCTAGCCAGCCTAGTCCGTACGGCCGATGAATGGCTGATCCGCCAAGTCCTTGAATATGCCAGTTGTCACGAGTACACCAGGTACGCCCCCACGTCTGCAGAAGCGTGGAAGATTGCAATCACAGGTCTTTCTCAATCGCTTCTCCTAGCGATAGAGCGTTACCACCAACCCCCCGAGCTCCATCCTGATGAGGATTATTCTGAGGATTCCATTGCTGCCTTTGGCGTCCTCGAGGCAAAACAGCACCGGAGCCGCGGCGTAACCCTGCCCATGTTTTTGGGGCTTATGAAATATTTTCGCCAGAGCTATCTCGACCTCATTGAATGCCAACGTTTTGCCGAAGAGAAAACCAAAACATTCAGGCTCTTCCTCGAGCGGTTTTTTGATCGAGTCGAAATCGGATTCTGTACCGAATGGGTTACCCTGAGCGAAGACGAAAAGACGCAGGAACTTCAGGAGACCAATCGCTTACTGACTAACATCAAAAACAAATATATTACCATCTTCGAGAGCCTGCACGATCCTGTACTCCTCTTGGACCGCAAAAACCAAATAGAAAATTTCAATTATGCCTGGAAATCTCTATGGGCCGAACATACTGTTTCCGGCTGGCATTATTGTCTTGACCATGTTGATTGCGAGATTCTCCCCAGCCTCCGAGCTGATGTATCGCTGTTTGTGCTGAGCGGAAAACCCGAACATACGTTTGAGCGGGAGCTAAAAACAGTCAGCGGACTGCGTCACTTTCAGATCAAAGTCAAACGCATGCCTGACGTAAACGAGAAGCTCAGCGGCACGGTTATCATTCTGCATGATATTACCAGCCTCAAAAACAATGAAAGGGACTTGAAAGAGCTCACTATTCAGGATGCGCTTACCGGCTTGGCGAACCGGCGTCATTTCGATGAGATGATAGAAACAGAATGGAAAAGAACCTTGCGAAATCGGCTGGCATTGAGCGTGATAATGTTCGATATCGACTTTTTTAAAGAATTCAACGACAGCCTCGGTCATCAGACGGGAGATGATTGCCTCCGGAAGATAGCAGACGTTTTGAGAAACGCTATGAAACGAGCCGGCGACCTGGTAGCTCGATATGGCGGTGACGAGTTCGCGGCCATACTGCCGAATACACCTGCCGAGCAGGCAGTAGAACTCGCCGAACAGGCCCGGAGAAATGTCATAGACCTGGCAATCCATCATCCGGCGTCACCGATTTCCAACGTGGTCACCATCAGCGCCGGCGTTACTGGCGCAACGCTCATAGAAGACATTCCACCTATCCCCCCTCATGTCTTGATCGAAACGGCGGATAAGGCTCTCTATGGCAGCAAGCGAGCCGGCAGGAATCAGGTTCAGCTTTTCCGAGCGTCCGCCGTTGCTCACTGAAAATAAATTATTTCTTCACTGCTGTCCACAGTACACTGAAGGAGCACGAGGAGAGTAAGAAATTCAGCCAATTCCTTGTGCTCAGGAGGAAGTTTCGATTCCAGGTTTAAAGAGAAGGAAGTGTCATTCTGAGGGAGTTCCGCCTGAAGCGGAACGACCGAAGAATCTCCTCAGAGCAATCATGCTTCCCGAGAACCTTCGTCCCGCTGGTGCGGAACTCAGGATGACAGTGTCTAAGAGTACCCCATATCATTGCTTCACTACCTGTTTTGGGCACGCGTGATCTCTTCAAGAGAATGGTACACGTGTGGAACAAAGCTGCTTGACAGGCACATCTTTCCCCGAGTAGGCTATTAGCAGAATTCAAAGCATTTCACAGTCACATCACAACTACCAAATCTTGGGCATGGAGGTTTTCGAAAAAGGTAAACTCTGGGTAACCAGGGGACACAAAGCCACGGGTCCTGTACTTTCACGGGATAGCCGGGTTGCCGAAGAAACGCCATCCACCTTCCGAACGGTGGCTGTTTCTCTCACACAGTAATCATGTACAAGAAAAAATACTAAATTATCATGCTCTCTCGCTCTGCAGGAGCAGCTGAGCGATGCATTTGCATTTGTTTCAGTGTCATGGTAGTGTCGTGGCGGTCCAGCACCGAAGCACGTAGCAGATCCTAGAGAAAAAGTGCGGACGCTGCTTGGCGAATCAGCCGGAACGTGCGGGAGAGTTCGAAAGGAAGGAGACATGGATAAAAGCAAGAGCAGGTTGCTGAGTCTTACCCGAACGCTAACCGGTATCTTCATGATTCTGTTCATTGCCAGCGCCGCAGATGCTTCCGGGCCAGCATTGACCTATGTTCCTGGCGAACTGCTGATTCAGCCGAAGGCAGGGATATCTGGTGCGAAAATAAGAGAAGTGCTGCAGTCTCAAAATGCGACTGAGGCTGGCGAAATCAACGCAATCAAGGTAAAACGGATCCGCGTTCCCCGACACCTGCTGAAAAAGGTGAGAACCGCCCTGGCCAAGCATCCTCATTTCAGCTTCGCCGAATACAACTACATCGCTCGCCCTACATTCGTGCCCAATGATTACAGCTATCCTTCGCAGTGGCACCTCCCAAAAATTTCCGCACCGGCAGCCTGGGACCTTTCCACCGGTTCACCAGAGGTGCCGATTGCCATAATCGATTCCGGCATCGATCCAACTCATCCGGACCTTGCCGGAAAGATCATCCCTGGCTATAACTGCATCTCAGAGAACACTGATACTCATGACGTGTACGGCCATGGAACCTCAGTAGCCGGCACTGCTGCTGCTATAGTGAATAATGTGGAAGGCGTGGCCGGTGTCGCCGGCGATGCAGCGATCATGCCTCTGGTAGTCGTCAATTCCAGCGGCTTCGCGAGCTACTACGATATCGCGCAGGCGATCACCTATGCCGCCGACAGTAATGTCCAGATCATGAATATCAGTATCGGAGGTTCAGGCAGTTCTTCCACCCTGCAGAATGCCGTCAATTACGCATGGAACAAAGGCGCAGTTATCTTTGCATCTGCAGCCAATGACGCTACCAGCGCTCCTTACTATCCAGCTGCCTGCCAGAACGTTGTCGCAGTATCGGCTACTACCAGTACTGATACACTGGCGAGTTTCTCCAACTTCGGCACCTGGATTGATATTGCCGCTCCCGGATGTTCCATTTTCACCACGGCAAACGGAGGGAGCTACTGCTCCAAGAGCGGAACTTCCTTCTCTTCTCCTATAGCCGCCGGTGTGGCTGCTTTGCTGCTCGCCGCCAATCCATTCCTGACGAATTCACAGATTGTGGGTATCATGACGCAGAGTACCGATGACCTTGGAGCGCCCGGGTTCGACCCCTCGTTCGGCTATGGAAGGGTCAATGCCTCGAAAGCTGTCGTAGCAGCAATTAATGCTGTACCAGATACAGACACCATGGGCCCGGAGGTAACGATCATTGCACCTCAACAGGGTGCAACCGTGAGCGATACGATCACGGTACAGGTCGACGCTCTTGATACCGTGGCCGTCGCCTCCGTCGAACTCTATATCGACGGCACCATTATCGCATCAGACAATGCTGCACCGTATGATTTTCTGCTGAACACCAAGAACTACCAAGACGGCAGCCACTCGCTCTATGCAAAGGCAACTGATAGTTCGGGAAACCAGTCACAGTCGGATACCATTACGATATACGTGAGCAACAGTATTCCAGATACGCAAGGTCCTTTTGTCACCATCAAGCAACCGGCAAACGGCTCGACCGTGAGCAACAAAACCAAGATTACAGTCAGCGGCACCGACAATGTCGGGATAAAGAAAATCGAGCTCTTCATCGATGGAAAGCTGAAGACTTCGACATCGGCATCGACGCTCAACTATAACTGGAATACTCAGAAGGAAATTGCCGGAGCTCACACCATTGCAACAAAGGCTTACGATGCAGCCGGCAACATGGGAGGGCATTCGATTACTGTGTACAAGGTGAATTCAAGGTTCAAGATTCACAAAGAAACCGTAAGGAGTAAAGAGTAAGGAGTTAAAAGTTAGGAGTAAGATGCTAGAAGTAAGATGAAGTCGTAAAAAGCGCCAGTAAGCCGCGTGGCGGCAACCTATGAGCAACGAAGTGATGCCCACTTCGTTGGAAGTCGAAAACCGTCACTCCCGCGCAGGCGGGAGTCCATAAGCTGGTAGTTTGGGTCGAGGTACGAGACCCAACATCATTGGCTGATTTTTGTTGGGCCCAAACAAAACGAGCTTATACCAAAAACAATCACCCAGGGGAGTACACAAAAAAAGGGCAGTCAATCGACTGTCCTTTGGTTTTTTCTGCTGATAAAATGGAATCGCTTATATCTTGATCACTTCTTCTCGCGTTTGCGTCGTATCAAGCTTACACCCATAAGCCCGCTGCCAAAAAGGAGTAGTGATGCCGGTGCGGGAACTTCCGAAGGGGGTCCGCCTATAGAATTGGGAACGAGTACATACGCTGCTATGCGGTTTCCCTCGTCGTCAAAGCTAACATTATTCCCATTAGCAATATTAGCGTGTGCTTCCACAGGAGTTAAATCCTCGTCCATCCCGAGATTATAGGCGTAACTCTGACCGCCTTTTGAATAGAAGTCACCCCACATGGGGCTGTGATCGGTAACGACAGTCCACTGCAATGTAAGAGTATCACCGCCCACATTCCATTTGATTCCATTAAATATGCTACCCTCCCAACCAGGATTGCTGCCACCCTCAGATCCATATTCATCCACATCAGCATCTGCTGTTGTACCAGGGAACAGAGCACTCTCTGTAACTCCCTCTGAGGTCTGAATAATAACGTGACTGATTCCCTGGGCATTTTGCGGACCATTGGTAATAGCGAAGTTATAGGAGTAAGTCCACAAATCAGGGTGGGACGCCGTATCATAGTCTACTTCCCAGCTTAAGCTGACATTTGCGTTAGCCCACCTATCGCCAGCAACTAAAGTGCCATCGGAAGAAGATATTGAACCTGAATACAGTGCAGCCCAGCTTTGTGCGGTGAGTCCAAAAAAGACGATGAGAGTGAATAAAAGCAGCTTCTTTATTTTCGATCGATATTCCATTTTCTTGCCCTCCCTTAGAAATCCACCCCGTTCATACAGTTACAAGGCCCCAAGATCATCTGGTCAACCTGGATATGACCAGATGAGCCGCATCCTACCAGAATATGATTTTTTTGTCAAGTATCCGGCAGCATATGCAAGACATGCACATGTCTGAATAAGTCCTTGCTGCTTCAGAATGTTTTCACCAAGAGAGCTAAGCACAAACATTCTCACAATATTATTTTTTACGCCCTCTTCTGGCTGCACATTCCACAGGTGTTTGAGCCCGAATGAGTAAGCATGCCCGGCGCCGCA
>Ga0116143_10001803_pt1 | contig 24939 bp, 26 predicted proteins | sample AD_UKC034_MetaG_FD_89745 | JGI IMG/M metagenome (GOLD analysis project Ga0116143, IMG submission 89745) | Active sludge microbial communities of municipal wastewater-treating anaerobic digesters from USA - AD_UKC034_MetaG | ecosystem: Engineered > Bioreactor > Anaerobic > Digestate | place: USA...
CATATTCTTCATCATGCTGCGCATTTGCTCAAACTGCTTCATAAAATTATTCACCTCTTGTATGTCTTTTCCGCTGCCTTTAGCAATGCGTTTTTTCCGGTTCCCATCGATCAGGTCAGGATCAGCTCTTTCGGCAGGAGTCATAGAGTTGATCATGGCTTCAATGCCTTTGAAGGAGTCATCATTGATATCGAGGTCTTTTATTTTACTCCCCATACCCGGTATCATACTCAGCATATCTTTCATATTGCCCATCTTCTTGATCTGCTCCAGTTGCATCTTGAAATCAGCGAAATCAAACTTATTCTTACGAAGCTTGGCTTCCAGTTTTTTAGCTTCCACTTCATCAAACTGCGCCTGTGCTTTTTCTACCAGCGAGGTAATATCACCCATACCCAGAATTCGCTGTGCCATTCGCTCCGGATAGAACACATCCAGTGTATCCATCTTTTCACCACTGCTGGTAAATTTGATGGGTTTGTTTACGGTGTATTTGATGGAAATAGCAGCACCACCTCTTGTATCACCATCTAATTTTGTAAGAACAACGCCGGTGAAATCCAGGCGGTCATTAAATGCTTTTGCAGTATTCACTGCATCCTGGCCGGTCATACTATCTACTACGAAAAGGATCTCCTGCGGGTTAACTGCATTCTTTACATTGGCTACTTCGGTCATCATCACTTCATCTACTGCCAAACGGCCCGCCGTATCTATAATGATGACGTTCTTATTCTTATTCCTGGCTTCCTTTACAGCATTTTTAGCTATATCAACAGCATCTTTGTTTTCCAGCTCAATATGAACATCAACACCAATCTGTTCGCCAAGTACCCTTAATTGTTCCATTGCTGCTGGGCGATAAATATCAGCAGCTACCAGCATGGGAGAGAGCCCTTTTTTTGTTTTCAGGAAATTGGCCAGTTTACCACTGAATGTGGTTTTACCACTACCCTGAAGCCCTGCAATCAGAATCACAGCAGGATTACCTTTTGCATTAAAAACTGCTTCTTGTCCGCCCATCAACTCTGCCAGTTCATCTTTTACGATTTTAGTCATTAACTGACCCGGAGAAATGGCGTTGATCACCTTTTCACCTATGGCTTTGTCTTTTATTTTGTCGGTAAATTCTTTGGCTATTTTATAATTTACATCAGCATCTACAAGGGCCCGGCGGATATCTTTAATGGTGCTGGCGATATTGATCTCTGTGATACGTCCCTGGCCTTTAAGGTTCTTAAAGGCACTTTCTAATTTTTCCTGTAATGAATTGAACATGATTCCCTGTATTTTTCGCGGTCACACAAAATAAAAAGTGAACATCAAATGTTCACTTTTAAAGAAGTGCAAAGATAAGTAGTGTATAAATTATATCATGCGCCTAAATAGGTTCTTAATAGTTTGCAACGATTAGAGGTTTTCAGTTTGGTGATAGCTTTATCCTTGATCTGCCTCACTCTTTCCCTTGTGAGGTTAAACTTTTCACCGATATCCTCTAAGCTCATAGGGTGATCGACGCCAATTCCAAAGAAAAAGCAGATAACCTCTTTTTGCCTTTCGGTAAGTGTTTTAAGTGACCTGTCAATCTCTGTTTTTAAGGATTCATTGTGATCCAACTGCCCATCTGTTTTTTCAGCATTGGGGTTTTCCAGTACATCTATCAGGGTGTTTTCTTCGCCTTCTGATAATGGGGAGTCCATGCTTACATGCCGGGCATTAATGCCAAGTGTGGAGGACACCTCTTCAATATCCATTTCCAGTACTTCTGCCAATTCCTCTGCAGATGGTTCTCTCTCATATTGCTGTTCCAACTGTGAAAAAGCCTTTTGGATTCGGTTGGTAAGACCCACCTTATTAAGGGGGAGGCGAACGATACGGGATTGTTCGGCTAAAGCTTGTAGAATGCTTTGACGAATCCACCAAACAGCGTAGGAGATAAATTTAAAACCTCTTGTTTCATCAAAACGTTGCGCTGCCTTAATAAGTCCGAGGTTGCCCTCATTGATCAGGTCAGGCAACGAAAGACCCTGGTTTTGGTACTGTTTTGCAACAGACACTACAAAACGAAGGTTGGCCTTGGTAAGCCTGTCCAAAGACTTTTGGCATCCTTGTTTGATAAGGGTGGCTAATTTGACCTCCTCTTCGGGGGTAATGAGTTCGACCTTGCCGATCTCCTGCAGGTACTTTTCTAAGCTTTGGGACTCACGATTAGTAATAGACTTCGTGATCTTGAGTTGTCTCATGCTCATAGGTATGGGTTTAAATGGTGTATTTTAAGGGTTAAAGAATTATAAGTTTGTTTTGGTCTTATACTCTAAAAATACCCACCACAATGTCTAAGTTGTTCAGAAAGTATTGAACTTCAAGGCAATTTAAGGCAATTGCCAATACAGGCCAAATAAATTTTGGCAACCTATTAACGAATTCATATTCAATTTATTTTTTAAGCCTTGATTTGGTTTGAAAGAAGGGGAAAAATAAACCGTAAAATATTTTGCCGCACTGATTTATTTTCTATTATTGCAGCTATCGCAATGATTTTAAAGACAAAATGAGTAAACAATTATACACTTTAGAGTTTCCGGTTCGCTGTTCACCATCCATATTGTATGAATTCCTTTCCACACCTGCCGGATTAGGGGAGTGGTTTGCTGATAAAGTAGATGAGAGAGACAATATTTTTTACTTTGGCTGGAACGGGGCTTTTGAAAAAGCAGATGTACTGGAAAGTGAGCAGGATAAATTCATCCGTTTTCACTGGCTTACAGCCCCCAAAGATGAATATTTTGAGTTCAAAATTGAAAAATCCGAGATCACCAATCAAACGATACTGGTTATAAAGGATTTTGCTGAAAAGAAAGATATAAAGGATCAGAGTATGCTTTGGGACTACCAAGTGAAGGAACTCTTTCACAGGCTGGGAAATTAGTTATTGCCTCCTGCAATATTGATCAGCAATTTGAAATCAGATAAGAGAGCTTTTGGTATATCGTCCCACATTTCTATGGGATGCTGTTTTGCCAGTTTTATAAAAGAAGATTCCCTTATCGAGATACTAAAACTATCTTGATCTGACTGAGAAACCGGGATGTAATTAGAGGCTTCAAAATGATGTTCCCACTCATCTGTATTTATGCAATAAAACATCTCATTTTGCCCGAGCAACGTGTAGGAATCGATTATTTTTTCTTCCAGTTTCTTTTTAAACAAACCTGATACATGCAGTGTGGTACTGAAGAAATTTCCCCACCAGAACATTGTCCGTATAGCCAACACAGCAGATTGGTCAAAATATTTTGGGAAATCAAGTACCCGATATGGAAGTCCTTTATAATTTTCACCTTTAGATATTTTCGGAGCTGAATTAATAACCTGGTGAGGTAATTCGATAACCTTATTGTTCAGATATTCTTGCTGATGAACTTGCAGGTTTGTAAGCAGCAGGTTCACTTTATGCAGCAGATTGTTCTTTGTTAAAATCCAGTCGGCATTCGTTATCAATTCTTTCTCCTCTGGCGAAAGCCTTATTTTTGCTCCTTTCATATATTAAAGATAAGTGTTCAAAAAACTTGATAAACTGATTGTTAAGGCTTTTATTGGCCCATTTATCGCAACTTTTTTTATTACGTTGCTGGTACTGGTGATGCAGTTTTTCTGGTTGTATATCGATGATTTCGTAGGGAAAGGATTAGGTACAAATGTTATCCTCGAATTTATATTATATCAAAGCGCCGTATTGGTTCCGTTGGCTTTACCCCTGGCCATACTTCTTTCTTCATTAATGACGTTTGGAAATTTGGGGGAGAGTTTTGAACTGGTGGCAATAAAATCTGCCGGTATTTCCCTGCTGCGATTCATGCGACCATTATTTTTTGTAAGTCTTTTAATAAGTGGTATAGCATTTCTTTTTTCCAACTATGTAATTCCGGTTGCCAATCTGAAATCAAGAACATTACTGGCCGATATCGTATATGCAAAGCCGGCATTCGATTTAAAAGAAGGGGTGTTTTATGATAAGATCAGCGGCTTCGCAATCAAGATTGGAAAGAAAGAAGCAAATGACACTGTGATCCGGGACGTTATTGTTTATGAACAAGGAAACATGTTGCAGGATAATTTTATTGTAGCCAAAAGTGGTATTATGCGGGTTACAGAAAATAAACGATTCCTGGAATTTAACCTTAAGGATGGTTGGCGGTACCAGGAAAGAGGAAATATATACGAAAGCGCAAACACAGAATTTGTACGTATCGGTTTCAAAGAGTATAAAAAGCAATTCGATCTCAGTAATCTTGGTTTCTCGAGCCGTACGGCTGATAGTGTAAATAAGAATAATGAGAAAATGTTCAGTATGCGGCAACTGGATAAGGCAATTGATTCACTGAAAAAAGAAAATGGCAGAGTAAAGGAACAGACCACAAAAGACATGTTTACTCTTCTGCAGTTTTCTTCATTGCTTGATACAAGCTGGGCTAATCTACAAATGGCTGACAGCAGTAAGAATTTAAAGCAGGAAAAGAGTTTTGATGAATTATTACCGGATTCTGCCAGGATAAATCTAAACCAGATGGCCAAAAGTACAGCAGGTTCTGTCCGGATCAGTTCCGAGTCGCTCACGCAGACATTAAAGGACAAAGAAAAAATTCTCCGGAAACATAAGATCGAGTGGCATCGGAAAATTGCTCTATCGCTGGCTTGTATTGTATTATTTCTGATAGGTGCGCCGCTGGGGTCAATAATCAGGAAAGGAGGACTGGGCACCCCCCTGATCTTTGCCATTATTTTTTTCATGCTGTTTTATTTTTCAAGTACTACAGGCGAAAAGTTTGCAAAAGAAAATACCCTGACACCATTCACCGGGATGTGGATGGCAACATTTATACTTGTTCCGATCGGCCTATTTCTTAATTATAAGGCTATGCGGGATTCCCAACTATTTAATAAAGATTTCTATACAAAAATTGGTCGTTTCTTCAAATCCTTATTTAGAAAAGCAGGAAATTAAATGATCTGTTTCAGGCCATTTTATTTCAGTACTTTCGACCTACTGATATTATTATAACTATTTCTTTAGCCGCATTTTACCGGTAATTATACAGGAAAAGGTGAAGTATAAGTAGTATGGATCTAAGGAAAGAACAACAAAATCTCAGGGTACAAAAATGGGTTGCAACCCTGTCAGTCATTATCCTGGCTATAAAGTTTATTGCTTACTATACTACTCACTCTGTTGCAATTCTTACTGATGCCCTGGAAAGTATAGTGAATGTAGCCGCCGGTTTTATAGGCCTGTATAGCCTCTATGTAGCTGCAAAGCCAAGAGATTTTGATCATCCTTACGGACATGGCAAAGCCGAATTTATTTCATCAGCTATTGAGGGAACGCTTATTAGCAGTGCCGGAGCGATTATTCTGTATAAAGCAGTACAAAATCTTATTAATCCTGTTCAATTATATAAGCTGGATCTTGGAATATGGCTTGTTGCGGTTACGGCAGCCGCAAATTATATTATTGGATATTTCTGCCTTGCAACAGGAAAGAAGAATAACTCACTTGCCCTGATAGCAAGCGGGAAGCATCTTCAAAGTGATTCCTTGTCAACAGTTGGTATTGTGACGGGCCTTCTCTTACTTTTCTTTACGGGGTTACGGTGGATAGATAGTGTCGTGGCAATGTTGTTTGGTACAATTATCATAGTAACAGGGTACAGAATATTAAGGCAATCTGTTGCGGGAATCATGGACGAAGCGGATATAGGTATACTGGGGAAAATGGTAGAAATACTAAATGCAAACAGGCAAGAGGACTGGGTAGATATGCACAACCTTCGGGTAATCAAGTATGGCACTGTGCTGCATGTTGATTGTCATCTTACCGTTCCGTGGTACTATAATGTACATGAGGCACATGAGGAAATTGACTTTTTAGCCTCATTAATCAGGAAAGAGTTTGGAGAATCGTTGGAGTTATTTGTACACTCAGATGGTTGTCTCCCTTTTTCCTGCCAGATTTGTAAAAAATCAAACTGCCGGGAAAGAAAAAATAATTTTGAAAAGGAAATTAAATGGACATTGGAGAATATTTCAAAAAATAAAAAACATGAATTGGTATGAAGACAATTACTACCTGGAAAAAGCTTCATGAATTTGAAAGTAAACAGGATCATAATACTATACAGCTGGATGGAAATAAAGAAAATGGCTTTGGTCCTAAAGCGCTGTTATTAGCAGGACTGGCCGGGTGTTCCGGTGTGGATGTGGTGGATATTCTGGAAAAGATGAGAGTGGATTTCTCTTCTTTGGTCATAGAAACAGAAGCTGAGCAAACGGAAGAGCATCCCAAAGTTTTTAAAGATATCCTGATCACCTATAAGATAAAAACAGGGAGAGAAAATGAAGAGAAAGTGAAAAAGGCAATAGAGCTCTCGTTAGAGAGGTACTGTGGCGTATCAGCCATGCTCAAAAAAAACTCTCCAGTCAATTACAAACTGGTTATTGAATAATGTACATTTAAAGTATGCTTTCCAAGAAGTCACAATATGCATTTAAAGCTCTTGTTTATCTGACTGAGAAGTATAACCAGGGGCCTGTTCTTATTTCTGAGATTTCCCGGAAAAAGAAAGTACCGCTGAAATTCCTGGAAAATATATTACTTGAATTGAAAAAGGCTGGTATTCTTGATAGCAAGAAGGGAAAGGGAGGCGGATATTTTTTAAAGAAAGATCCTGCCAAAGTTAAAGTGGCAACCATCATCCGGTTGGTAAACGGGCCCATTGCTATGCTGCCCTGCGTAAGCCTGTATTTCTATGAGCGTTGTAAGAACTGTGATGAAAAAAAATGCGGATTGCATGATATGATGATTGAAGTAAGGGATGCATCATTGGCCATTCTGGAAAACAGGACCTTAAAAGACCTGGCCCTTTAAATTGCGTTGCTAACAGCTGTTTGTTAAATGGCTTTAAGTCTACCAGCTTGGTAGGGAATCAATTTTACACTACTTTCGCAACTATAAAAGTAATATGTATGGGGCTACATCTGGGTGATATTGCGCCAAATTTCAAAGCCAAGACAACAGCTGGTGACATTGACTTTCATGAATACCTTGGAGACAGTTGGGGTATTCTGTTTTCGCATCCGGCTGATTTTACTCCTGTATGTACTACTGAACTTGGCAGAACTGCTTTGTTGCAGGAAGAGTTCAGAAAAAGAAACGTAAAAGTGTTAGCTGTAAGTGTGGATCCTTTGGATAGCCACCAGGGTTGGGTTAAGGATATCAATGAAACCCAGCATTGTAATGTAGATTTTCCCATTATTGCGGACCCGGACAGGGTGGTGGCTTTTTTATATGATATGATCCACCCTAAGGCTTCTGAAACATTGACCGTTCGTTCATTGTTTGTAATTGGACCCGATAAAAAAGTAAAACTTATCATTACTTACCCTGCATCAACAGGACGCAATTTTTATGAGGTACTCCGGGTAATTGACTCTCTGCAATTAACCGCTAACTATAGTGTGGCAACCCCTGCTGACTGGAAAGAGGGAGAGGATGTGATCGTTGTGCCATCTATATCTACTGCTGATGCAATTAAAAAGTTTTCAAAAGGGGTAAAGGAAATCAAACCTTACCTGCGCTATACCCCGCAGCCAGATAAATAATTTTTTTAACTATATAGTCTATAATGTAAGTAGGATATAAGTAAATGGAACTGACAAGGGAATATATAAGCAAACTTGAGCAATCTTCTTTGGAGGATATACTCAGGTCTGTCTCAGCATCTTTTCCCGGTAAGGTTGTTTTCTCCTCCTCGCTGGGCCAGGAAGATCAGGTCCTGACGGATGTGATTTTTAAGAACCAGATTCCAATCACAGTTTTCACTATAGATACGGGACGACTATTTAATGAGACGTACGAATTACTGGATAAAACTATTGCCAGGTATAAGCAGGAAATACAAGTTTATTTTCCTGAAGCAAGTGATGTTGAGGAATTCGTTCTGACAAAAGGAATTAATAGTTTTTATGAATCGGTTGATAATAGAAAAGAGTGTTGTCATATCAGGAAAGTAAAGCCGCTTAACCGTGCATTGAGAGGCGCCAAAGTGTGGGTGACCGGGTTGAGGAATGAACAATCTGCGAATCGCAGCAATATGCCTCTTATGGAATGGGATGAGAGCAGGCAACTCTATAAGCTTAATCCTTTAATAAATTGGACATATCGTGATGTGATGGATTATATAAGTCGGTATAATTTACCCTGTAACCAATTGCATGATAAAGGATTTTTTAGTATTGGTTGTGCTCCCTGCACAAGAGCTATTGAAGCTGGTGAGGATGCAAGAGCCGGCAGGTGGTGGTGGGAATCTTCTCAGAAGGAATGTGGATTGCATTTACCGGTAAGGCAGTAAATTTTTTTGTAATAAAAGTCTATGAGATAAGTAGACAAATAAAAATATACTATGAGTTCATATCAGTTGAATTACCTGGAGCAGCTGGAAACAGAAAGCATTCATATTTTTCGAGAAGTAGCAGCCCAGTTTGAACGTCCGGCATTACTTTTCAGTGGAGGAAAGGACTCCATTACGCTGGTTCACCTTGCAAGAAAAGCTTTTTCTCCTGGAGCAATTCCTTTTCCGTTAGTACATATTGACACCGGGCATAATTTCCCGGAAGCATTACAATTCCGTGATTGGCTGGCAAAGGAAGTGAGGGCTGAACTGGTTGTAAGAAAAGTAGAAGACACAATTCTTGAGAGAAAGCTTACAGAACCAAAAGGGAAGTTTCCAAGCCGCAACTGGCTGCAGACCTATACATTATTAGATACCATTGAGGAATTCAAATTTGATTGCTGTATAGGAGGAGCAAGGAGAGATGAGGAAAAGGCAAGGGCCAAGGAAAGAATCTTTTCTGTAAGAGACGAGTTTGGTCAATGGGATCCTAAGTTGCAACGACCGGAGTTATGGAGTATTTATAATGGAAGAATTCACAAAGGGGAGAATGTAAGAGTTTTCCCGATCAGTAACTGGACCGAGCTCGATATCTGGAACTATATCCGCAATGAAAAGATTGACCTGCCATCCATTTATTTTGCCCATGAAAGGGATGTAATTGAACATGAAGGTCAACTGGTGGCACTTAGTCAACATGTTCAACCGGCCGAAGATGATGTTATATTAAAGAAAAGTGTTCGTTACAGAACAGTTGGCGATATGACCTGTACAGCTGCCGTTGAGTCAAATGCTGCTACACTCGATGAAGTGATCAATGAAATTATTTCAACAAGGATCAGTGAAAGGGGGGAGACAAGAATTGATGATAAAGTGACTGAAGCGGCCATGGAAGACAGGAAAAAAAATGGCTATTTCTAACTACGTTTTCAAAATGATTCAAAAAAGTAAGATATGGATTTATTGAGATTTATTACAGCCGGTAGTGTGGATGATGGAAAAAGTACCCTGATCGGCCGGTTACTATATGACAGTAAGAATATACTGATAGATCAACTCGAGGCGTTGGAAAAATCAACAAAGAACAGAACAGATGGTTCTGTTGACCTGGCTTTACTAACTGATGGACTCCGTGCTGAAAGAGAACAGGGTATTACTATCGATGTGGCTTACAGGTATTTCACTACACCAAAGAGAAAGTTCATTATAGCGGATGCACCGGGCCATGTTCAGTATACAAGAAATATGATCACAGGGGCGTCTCATGCGAATCTTATCATTATCCTGATTGATGCAAGACAAGGTGTGGTAGAACAAACCCGTCGTCATTCAATCATCGCCTCCTTGTTACGAATCCCACATGTTGTGGTGGCGATAAATAAAATGGACCTGGTGGACTATTCGCAGGATGTATATAACAATATCCTGATTGAGTATAGTAAAGTGGCTAAACAACTGGAGCTGAAAAATGTCAGCTATATACCAATAAGTGCCCTGAACGGAGATAATATTGTTGAAAAATCTGACCTCATGGGCTGGTATGAGGGTGAGCCTTTGCTGGAGTTCCTGGAGAAGGTTTCTGTTAGAAGCGATGTTAATCTTACTGATAGCAGGTTCCAGGTTCAATTAGTCATTCGTCCTCAAACCGAACAATTACATGATTACAGGGGGTATGCCGGAAAAATTATAAGTGGAATTTACAGGAAAGGGGATAAGGTAACAGTTTTGCCTCAACAGATTAATTCAACTATTTCAAAGCTTGAGACGGGGGGATTAGAAGTCGATGAAGTATTTGCTCCGCAGCCAGCCATTATCCATTTGGCTGATGATATAGATATCAGCCGGGGAGATACTATCGTAAAATCTGATAATCTGCCGCTGATAAATAATGAACTGGAAGTTTTGCTTTGCTGGATGGATGAGAAACCGTTGCAGCCCGGTAATAAGTATTTACTGCAGCATAATAGCAGGCTGGTAAAAAGCAGTATAAAAAAAATTGAGTACAAACTGGATGTAAACTCTTTGCAGAAACAATCAGCAGAAGGGGGTGTGAAGTTGAATGAAGTAGTGAAAGTTATCATTAAAACAGCTTCTCCTTTAGTGTATGATTCATATCCAAAACTTAATGCCAATGGCAGTGCTGTTCTGATTGATGAAACAAGTAATAATACTGTTGCCGCTGTGTTGTTTCAGTAAAAGGAATTTATGATCTATACGGGAAATAAAATAAAGGAGACTGTATCACTAAATAAGGCATTGCCACTGGAGAAGTTAGGAGTACCGGAACAGGCAGACATTAGCAGGGAAACTGTTGAAGAATCAATTTTACAGCCGGAAGAAGTACATGGTAATATCCGAAATGAAAAAAAATGGAAAAGGGTAGCCACCATTTTACTAGTCACTTTTGCATTGATGATCGTTGGTTTTTTTGTAATACGGTATGTTGGTTATGCTCCTCTTGCTACACTTGTTCAATCAGCTGTTTCAGGCATTGATACTTCGTTTTATCTTTTTATGCTGGCTGGTTTCTTGGCTCAATTAGTTGATGGCGCCGTGGGTATGGGGTACGGTGTAACAAGTACAAGCCTGTTGATGAGTATGGGTGTGAGCCCGGCAGCAATCAGCGGCAGTGTGCATACTGCTGAAATATTCAGCAGCGCTGCAAGTGGTTATAGCCACTATAAATTTGGCAATGTAAATAAAAAACTTTTCAAAGTATTGGTAATACCGGGTGTGCTGGGGGCTATTGCAGGAGCAGGGGCACTGGTGTGGGCTGGTGAAAAGTATGGAAATTTCATTAAGCCATTTTTAGCAGCCTATTGCATGATACTTGGAATACGAATATTATACCAGGCATTCAAGCGAAATAAAAAAACGAAAAAAGTGAAAAAAGCCGGTTGGCTGGCTGGTGCCGGTGGCTTTTTAGACAGTTTTGGCGGAGGCGGCTGGGGACCGTTGGTCACAAGCACATTAATTGCGAAGGGCAGAAGCCCGCAGTATGTGATCGGAAGTGTGAGTTTAAGTGAATTTTTTGTCACCTTATCAAGTGCTATGTCATTCTTTGTTTTTATTGGTATCACACACTGGCAGGTAATTGCCGGATTAATGATAGGTGGAGCTATAGCCGCTCCGGTGGCAGCAAAGCTGGCCGGGAAATTACCCCTGCGTACTATGCTGGTATGTGTGGGACTGATGGTGATAGTCTGGAGTGTTAGAATCCTACTGAAACTTATTATCTGAGTGTAGAGTTTATATTGTCTTCCACTACTGATTGTATCTTTGACCTCCTATATAAATTTGAGATAATATCAAACATGGCAAAGCAACGACCCGAAACAAAAGCAATCCGTATCCAAACGGCAAAAACAGAACAGAAAGAACATTCCACTCCATTGTTTCTAACCAGCAGCTTTACTTATGATTCAGCTGAGGATATGGCTGAAGCTTTTGCAGATGATTCATTAGATGTAAATATTTATTCGAGATTTTCCAATCCTACTGTTGATGAATTTATCAATAAGATCACTGCATTAGAAGGTGCAGAAGATGGAGTGGCCACAGGAACAGGTATGGCAGCCATATTTTCAACTTTCATGACATTTCTCAGCAAAGGGGATCATATTATCTCTGCTTCTGCTGTCTTTGGCTCCACACATACCATTCTTACAAAGTATTTGCCGAAATGGGGAATTGAATATTCTTATTTCGATATGAATAAACCTGAAGTAATTGCTGCTCTTGTCAAACCCAACACGAAGCTGTTATACCTGGAAACACCAAGCAACCCGGGGTTGGATATTATCGATATAGAATTTGTTTCAAATCTATGCAGGCAACATAATATTTTATTTGTAGTTGACAATTGCTTTGCCACACCTGCCGTGCAACAACCTATGAAGTATGGAGCCGACCTTGTCTTGCATTCTGCTACTAAATTCATTGACGGTCAGGGCAGGGTTTTGGGCGGAGTGGTGGTTGGTAAAAAGGACCTGATAAAACAGCTATATCTTTTTATCAGGAATACGGGACCTTCCATGAGTCCATTTAATGCATGGGTACTTACCAAAAGCATAGAAACATTATTTATCAGGATGGAAAGACATGCTCTTTCGGCTATGCATATTGCTCAACAACTCCAGGATCAGGCGAAGATCAGTTGGGTGAAATATCCATTTCTGCCATCACATCCGCAGTATGCCATTGCAAAAAAGCAAATGACTAATGGCGGCGGCATTGTTACTTTTGAATTGAAAGGTGGTATAGAAAGCGGCAGAAAATTTCTCAATGCATTACAGATGATCTCTATGACCAATAACCTGGGGGATAGTCGTACGATTGCCTCTCACCCGGCATCTACCACACATTCAAAATTAACGGAAGAAGAAAGACATGCAGTAGGTATTACACCTGGATTGATACGAATATCTGTAGGATTGGAAAATGTGGAAGATATTCTGGATGATATTAAGCAGGCGTTGCTAAAATGCTGATATTATTTCTTTTTTATCTTGGTTAACTGCTGCATTGTAGCTCTCATATCTTTATGAAGGGGTGCTTCCAGTTCTATGCTTTTTCCATCTATATCTTTAAATGCTAATTGAAAAGCATGCAGTGCCAGCCGTCCCAGAATAGGCCTCTCTTCCAGCTCGTTCCTGGAGAGATTATATTTTTTTTTCAAAGCAGAGATGAGGATTGGTTTCCCGTCACCATACAATACATCACAAACTATCGGGTGGCCGATATCTTTCATATGAATTCTAATCTGGTGGGTGCGGCCGGTATGAATCTGAAACCGGACCAGGGAATAAATACTAAAATCTTCCAGTACTTCATAATCTGTCAATGCTTCTTTTCCTTTCCGGTGAATGATCATGGTCCCGTTTTGTGCAGGATGTTCAGCAATGGGAGAATCTATTCTGCCGGTTTTGATTGATGGAGAGCCGGTAACGAGGCCGAGGTAAATTTTTTTTGTTTGCCGGTCTTCAAATTGTTTTGACAAATGTTTATGTGCTGCTTCATTTTTTGCAAAAATGATCAGGCCACTGGTGTCTTTATCGATACGGTGAACAGTAAAGATTTCGCCATATTTTTCTTTCAATAGTGTTTTCAATGAAGTTTCTTTCCCTTCCCGGTCAGGGATAGATAACAGTCCAGAGGGTTTATTGACAGCCACCCAATTTTCTGTTTCGGCGATGATCAAATCGGTGATCTTCATTACAATCAGTTAAATCAATGCAATCAAGGGCTATTTCCCTTTCCCAAAATGTTTCAAATCCCTCACTTCTTTCTCTGTAAGAAACCGCCATTTGCCCCTGTCAACATTCTTCTTCGTCAAACCGGCAAATATAACCCTGTCGAGGTTTTTAACATCATAACCCAATGACTCGAAAATACGACGCACAATACGGTTCCGACCACTGTGTATCTCTACCCCAATTTGTGTTTTATCTTTCATATCTGCATAGGCCAATACATCTACATTGGCGGCGCCATCTTCTAACGTAACGCCTTTCAGGATCTGTTCAAAATCTTTTTTATCCAATGGTTTATTAAGTGTGACATGATAAACTTTCTTTACTTCATTACTCGGATGAGTCAATTTCTGCGCCAGTTCACCATCATTGGTTAATAATAAAACTCCTGAAGTATTTCTGTCGAGACGTCCAACCGGGTACACTCTTTCATTGGTGGCCCGGCCAATTATATCTAACACTGTTTTTCTTCCCTGCGGATCGTCGGTAGTCGTGATATAATCTTTCGGTTTATTCAGTAATATATAAACGAGATTTTTTGCAAGAAATATTTTTTTGCCATTTACTCTTACTTCATCTTTTGCAGAAACTTTATGGCCCGGTTCCGTTACCAGTTCATCATTTACTTTCACTAATCCCTTTCGTACGAGGTCTGCAGCTTCTCTTCTTGCGGCAACACCAGCATGAGCGATATACTTATTAAGCGGCATGCTGTCTGAGCTTTCGGGCCTGCTATGTGTTGGCGGAGGGACGGCTTGCCCTTTATTCCCGGTCTGCTGGTTAACAGCTCCATAGTTCCTTATCCTTGCTTCTGCTTTCTTTTTATCAAAATATTCTTCCCGCTCCTTTTTTTCTTTTCTTTTTTCCTGCTTAAACTGTTCCTTTATAGCAGCATTACTTTTCTTTTTTGTAAATTTTCCGAAATTGTTGGGGGTTTTCTTTTTCATGTGTAGTATTTGCTGTTTTACAACAGTAGTGAAAGGCGAAGATAGTTATAAAATTCAAGCCCTGTCTTACTGAAAGATAGGGCCTGATATGTTTCAAACAACACTTCCGCTTAGATGATTGTCTCTTTATCGGCTGCTGCCGGACCTTCGTGCCGCTTACCCGGACCCGGTCTGTGTTTTCTTCCTTCTTTCATTTTCTTCAGTTGTTCTTCTGTAAGGATAGATTTCATGGCCTCTTGCTGTTTTTTTGCCAGTTCTTTCATTTCCTCTCTTTTTTTCTCCTCTGTAATAGATTTGTTTTCACGAATGGCTTTCATTTTTTCAGCCATTTCAGTCCGGTTTTTTGAAAGCTTTGCAGCCTGGTCGTCAGTAAGTCCCAGGTGAATTTTCATTTTTTCTAACCTCGCCTTTGCATCTACTTCATGCATAGCTTTCTTCTCTGCCTTCATTTTTTCCAGCTTAGCTTTTTGTTCAGCAGTAAAAATGTTTTCCATCTTGGCTTTATGATCTTTGCGAAGATTCTCCATCCTGCTTTTCCATTCTTTCACAGTGATGTTTTCATTTTTTTTCAGTTCAGCCATTTGCTTGCGGAATGCTTCATTCTGGGTTTTGAATTGTTCTTTTTGTGCATCGGTAAGATTCAATTGCTTAAAAGCCATTTTGCGGTCTTGATGTCCTCTTTGTTTATGATGCATCATCGGCCGTTCGCCTTTTCTTTCGGGAATTTCCTGTGCATTAACGGTAAATGCCATTGCAACGATCATTGCTGAGAAAATTATCTTTTTCATGGTTCTTATTTTTGTTTGAGACGGTGGCTGTTTTCCAAAACCTTCGCCTGTCTACGTTAATTAATGTGAACGGATATGAGACCTGCTTATCAGGACAGGGTTTAACCACAAGTAGGAAAATCTTCGTAAATTCATTTTGAAAAGTTCATGAGGGTGGATAAGTCAAGTTCTAGGGCAGAAGCTAGGGTATTCAGGGTTGATAGTGTGGGATTAATTTTGCCTTTTTCAATTCTGTATACTTGGCTTATTTCTATGTCAGCTTCTAAAGCAAAAGCCTCAAGAGTCAGTTTTTTCCTTTCTCTTAATATTCTTAAGTGAGTACCAAAGGCTAAAAGTAGTTCCTTGTCCCTCAATTTGTTCACAATTGCAAAGTCGGGGGAGTAGAAATTTTTTTCTTAGGCATACATGCCTAATTATTGAATTTTATACTAAATTGTGTCTTTGTTAAACCAATAAACACTTATTTATGAAAATGATTAAAAACTTATTTTTAGTAGGCATTTTGCCCTGCTTTGTACTTATTTCTTGTATTCCCGACACACCTTATTCGGGACAACATGTTGTAAATATTATACCTGCTGGAGGTGGCCCAGCAAGGTCATACGAACCGCCTTGTTGTGTAACAATAGATTGCGACCCCAATCTCTCAGGTTGTCAGGCTGCGGTTGATGCATGGGGAGCCTTTTGTGCTGATTTTGGAGTCTGCGTTACCAGAGCACAGGTTGATACAGTGTATGATTATTATTCGAGAAATGATATGAATACATACTATTCAAGATATGATATAAATGAGATATTCCCGGAACTAGCTAGAAGTCGACCAACAGCCAAAGACAGCTTAGTAAATGGAAATTATAAGTTATATGTTATTTCAGATAGTTCAATCGTGATTGTAAAAAGTCCAATCGATTCGGTAGGGTTGGAGAATATCATTTTTGCTTTCAAGAGAGACGATATTTCAGTCGATCAATAATGCTCTATAATAATTTTTTTAATTAGGCTGTCTCAAACGCAAACAAATTTGTCACATTGGGTTTATCGAAATGCGTACAAGTTTGTTTGCTAATCATTGCTATATTTCAATAAGACTCAATATAACAACGATTGGACCTTTCGGGACTACCTCATTTTTCTAAACAAAATGAATTTATTTACATGAGATTCCTTTTTCTTTTATTAGTAGTTATACTGATGGGTTGTGAAGTAGCTACTAACAATTGTTGTGAAGATATATTTCGGGAATTACCTAAGTCTATTCCTTCAAGGCAGTATAAACCAGATTCAACTTCTTATGATATTAGCCATTTAAAAAATATTTTTTCACTGACAGGATTTTATGCAAATTTTGGTTTTCAATTTACCATAAGAAATGATAGTCTTTACTTAATTTATCTTAATGCTGAAAAGGACTCTTTGGTTTTTGTCAACTTGAGAAAAAAAGAGCAATATAAATTAAAGCCATTAGACGAAGTTGCAAAAAAGGGAAGTAGATACTGTAATGTGATACTTGGTGATACACTTCATCTATTTAATACCAAAACATTTATCTACACAAAGTATATAATTGACCCTAGGCTAGAGTTGAAGAAAGCGATGGAAGTTAATTTAAAAGATGTGTTAACTGACAAAAATATTTTTTTTGCTAGTAATATTCTTTTGAATAAAAGAATTGCATATTCTTATCCATATCTTTTTTTGCCTTTTGGAAAATATAATAAGAGAAATGGAATGGATAAAAAGGCTGTCTTTAAGATAGATATTAATTCTAAATTAGTGGAAAAGGTTCAGGATTTTCCTGAAAAATATAAGAAATGTGAGGTAAGGGAGAATTATCCTATTGTGGATGTTATAGATAGCAAGGTGACAGTTGTATTTCAAAAGGATGATAATATTTTTAGTTCTGATATAATAAGTAATAAAGTTTTGGCGAAATCGACTCAAACAGATTTTAAAAATAATTACATGTGCTATTCGGTTGAAAGCAATGAAGATTTGGCATTTACGAGCAAGTATGATTTAAATGATGAGCAAAATATTAATCTTTTATACATTAGGGATAAATATTTTTTGATAAAAAGACTAAGAAAAGAAAATAAGAGTGACCCTGCAAAATGTGCAATTTTGATTTACGACCGGAATTTAAAATATTTATCTACTTTTTATCCAACAATAGGAGTTACTCCAAGATTAAGTTTTGCTTTTAAAAACGGAATTGCAATAATTAATGATGCTTTTGACAGATTATACTATTATGATTTTTCGACATTTTAGATTCTTTATTTTTATAAGCATTGTTATGATTTCATGTCATAACGGAAGCAAGCATGTATATACGAAACTTAGTTTTAAAGAGAATATACTGGATTCAATAATGGATATACAAGGAACGAAACTTGCTGTTTTATCATGTTTAAATTGTGATTGCTTTAGACAGGAATATATTCTAGATTATAGTAAAAACGGGAAATTGCCCAGTGGGTACAAACTCATGGCTGATACAAATTGTATAAAAATAAACTTCCCGATTTTTCACCTACCTCAAAAATTGTTGGATAACCTTTCTGTGGATTTGTATAATCTCGTTTTTATTAAGAAGGTAAACGAAGTAGTAACGTATAAGGTTTTGAAAACGAGTGAAAGCAATAGAATTCAAAAAGAAGCGGATAAATTCTTTAGTAATTAATTTTTATTGGCCAACTGGCCGCAGGCTGCATCAATATCTTTCCCACGGCTTCTTCTGAGGCGGACGTTCACCCGGTGCCTTTCCAGGTATTGCATAAAGGCTTGTACCTTCTCTTCTTCGGGTTTCTCAAATTTGACAAACTCGATCGGGTTATATTCAATAATGTTAATAAGATCGGCCGGAACCTGGCGGTAAATTTTTATCAGGTCATCTGCGTCTTTTAGTGAGTCGTTAAAGTTTTTGAAAAGGATATATTCAAAAGTGATCTCGTTACCGGTCTGTTTGTAGAAATAATTCAGTGCATCTGTCAGCGCCTTAATGTTATTGGTGTCATTAATAGGCATGATCTCGTGCCGTTTAGCATCGGTAGCAGCATGCAATGATAAAGCCAGCTTGAATTTTACCTTATCATCACCCAACTGGCGGATGCCTTTAGCCACACCCGCAGTAGATACAGTAATTCTTCTTGGGCTCATCGCCAGTCCGTCTGCTGAAGTGATCCTTTCAATAGATCTCAGTACATTTTTATAATTAAGCAGGGGCTCTCCCATACCCATAAAAACGATATTACTCAACTTTTTTCCATGTGTGGTTTCACATTGTTTGTTGATCAAAACCACTTCATCATATATTTCATCAAATTCCAGGTTTCTTTTTCTGTCGATATAGCCTGTGGCACAAAACTTACAACTTAATGAACAACCAATCTGGGAAGAAACGCAAGCAGTATAGCGGGAAGTGGTGGGTATCAAAACTCCTTCTACCAAATGCCCATCCCATGTCTTGAATCTTGTTTTAATTGTACCATCCGAGGAATACTGAGTAGCATCAATAGTTAAAGCGGGCAAAGTAAATGTTTCGCCCAGTTTCTGCCGCAGATCCTTACTCAGGTTGGTCATATCGGCAAAGCTCATGGCATGTTTTTGCCAGAGCCATTCATACACCTGTTTGGCCCGGAATTTCTTTTCGCCAAGTTCTTCGAAATACTGTTCAATTTCTGCGAGGGAAAGATGTCGTATATTTTTCAATGTCTTTTTCATCCGGGGCAAAGATAACCACTGTATGATGGATTAAATGAATTCACAGATATTTGCTTCAAATCTGCAAGAATGAATCCAGTGTATATAATTGATTCGGTTCGGACACCAGTCGGTAAGTACGGAGGGGCATTAAGCAGCATCCGCCCGGATGACCTGCTGGCTTATATTATAAAAGCATTATTGCAGAGAAATGAAAGTATTGATGTAAATGCTATAGAAGATGTAATTGCCGGGGCTGCCAACCAGGCCGGTGAAGATAACCGGAATGTAGCAAGAATGGCTGCATTGCTGGCGGGTTTACCCGTAACGGTTGCGGGCAATACTGTAAACCGCTTATGTGCTTCCGGTTTGCAGGCCATCATGGATGCCTCCCGGCAAATAATGTGTGGTGATGCAGTATTAGCAATTGCAGGTGGCGTAGAAAGTATGACAAGGGCTCCATTCGTAATGGCAAAAAGCAATGAAGCATTCAGTCGTTCGGCAGAAATATTTGATACCACTATGGGCTGGCGATTTGTCAATAAAAATCTTTCAGCAATGTATCACCCTTTTTCCATGGGTGAAACAGCGGAGAATGTGGCAAAGCAATGGAAGATCAGCCGCCGGGAACAAGATGAATTTGCATTAGTTTCTCAGCAGAAATATGCAGCGGCCAAAGCGGCTGATAAATGGGCAGATGAAATTGCTGCAGTGGAACTGAATAATAAAGGATTGATCAGTTGGGTGGTGAATGATGAACATCCAAGGGAGACTTCGCTGGAAAAACTGGGATCTTTAAAACCTGCTTTTATCAAAGAGGGAACAGTAACAGCGGGAAATTCTTCAGGTATTAATGATGGATCGGCAGCCATGTTGCTGGCGGGTGAGGAAGCTGTAAGCAAATTCGATTTGCGGCCAATGGCAAAAATTGTTTCTATGGCAGTGGCAGGTGTTGACCCGGCCATTATGGGTATCGGACCGGTGCCGGCCACAAATAAAGCATTGCAAAGAGCGGGATTACAGATTGGTGATATTGATTTGATTGAACTGAATGAGGCATTCGCATCACAATCTATTGCCTGTATCCGTGAATTACAACTGGATAGTAATAAGGTAAATGTAAATGGTGGTGCTATAGCAATTGGCCATCCGCTGGGATGCAGTGGTGTCCGGATCTCCACAACTTTATTGCATGAAATGCAAAAAAGAGATTGCCGGTACGGACTGGCTACCATGTGTATAGGGGTAGGCCAGGGAGCAGCTGTTATTTATGAAAAATTCTAAAAATTAACGGGAGATAGTAACTTTTTAAAGTAACTTTCGTTGCATTAAAATAAAAACACACTATATGAAAAAACTGTTTCTTTCTTTGTTTACTATTCTAAGCTTTTCTCTTGTTAATGCTCAAACAGATTCTTTACAGGAGTATACAGGTAAATACAAGTTTCCTGACGGAAGTCCGGTGACAGAAATTGGAGTTGTACTAGAAAATGGCATGCTTACAGCTACTTCAGCAATGGGTAATTCAGAATTGAGAAAAACAGATTCAAAGGATGTATTTGAAGTGGTGGCTTACAGCGGTACAGCCACTTTCAAACGAAATACAGAAGGCAAAGTGATGGGAGTACAAATACAGGTTCAGGATATTAATATGGAAGGAACAAAAACAGAAGGAATCAGCTACGTTGAAAGGAGAGCTTACTTACCATTGTTGCGAATACGCTATTAAAATTTATACTCATCAACTTAAAGGGCTGTATCCAGATGATACAGTTTTTTTTTAGAAATGATAACCAGGTAAATCCTTTAACAGGACAGTTTCCTGTTTTCCTGTCGACAGGTTTTTAATATTGCAGTTGTTATCGTTCAGCTCCTTTTCGCCAATAATAACCACAAAGGGTATATTTTTCTTTTCTGCATATTTGAACTGCTTATCAAACTTTACCATTTCATGATACAATTCACAGGGAATCCCCTGTTGACGGAGCTGCTGCATCAATTCAAATGATTTTTTGCTTTCTGCCTCGCCGAGATTGAAGAATAACACTTGTGTGCCAGCATGTACATCAGGTGGAAAAAGGTTTAATTCTTCCATTACATCGTATATCCTGTCCACGCCAAAAGAAATTCCAACTCCGGGAATATCAGGAACTCCAAATAACCCAGTAAGATCATCATACCGGCCACCACCTCCAATACTTCCCATTTTTACTATGTCAGGAGCTTTTGCCTCGAATATAATGCCTGTATAGTAGTTAAGGCCACGGGCAAGGGTAGGATCGAGTTTAAGGTTTATGGTTTGAGGTTGCAGGTTAGCAAGAACGAAACTTACTTGTTCTATTCCCTTTCTTCCGATTTCACTCCTACCAATTATCTCAAGCAGGCTGTTTAGTATTTCATCATTAGTACCAGTGATGCCCAGGTATTTTTCAATAATGTTTACTTGTTCAGTTGTTAAACCTCTTTGTATTAATTCTTCTTTTACTTTGTCAATCCCAATCTTATCAAGTTTATCAATGGCGATTGTAATATCCATCATCTTATCACCGCCACCGCAGATTTCTGCTAATGCTGTTAAGATTTTGCGGTGGTTGATACGTAGTTCATATCCATCCAGCTTTAACCAGCTGAATACTTCATGATAGATAGAAGCTAATTCCACTTCATTTAATAAAGAATTGCTGCCTACCACATCTGCATCACATTGATAAAACTCACGGTACCTGCCCTTTTGTGGTCTGTCGGCCCTCCACACTGGTTGTACCTGGTAACGTTTAAAGGGAAATGTAAGCTGGTTATGATTCATTGCCACATAACGGGCAAAGGGAATTGTCAGGTCATATTTCAATGCTCTTTCAGTAATACCTTTTGTATTCTTTCCCTGTAAAACTTTTTCAAAATCTTCCCGGATCTGTTTTTCTTTGTCTGGATTGTCTAAGCCATTATTCAGAATTTTGAAAATCAATTTATCTCCTTCTTCTCCATACTTCCCCATAAGGGTATCTAAATTTTCCATCGCCGGTGTTTCCAGTGGCTGAAAACCATACAGCTCAAAAACGTTTCTTATTGTATTTAAGATATAATTTCTTTTCCTGACTACTTCCGGTCCAAAATCTCTTGTTCCCTGTGGTAATGATGGTTTGGCCATTATTGCTTTTTAACTTTTATATGTTGGCAAATCGCTGGTTGGTTACAGTATACTTTTCAATGATCTTCTCGCAAACCTGATCTATCATTTTGTATACTTCATGATAGCCCGGTTCAGGTCCATACCAGGGATCCGGAACGTCCATGTTTTTGCCGGGATATAATTCATTCATCAGTAAATTAGTTTTTGCTGCATCAAATTTATTCCTGGCAATTTTTTTCATCTCCTCCATCACATCATCTGCCAGTGCATAAATTTTGTCGTATATATCAAAATCGTCGGCTTTAAATCTCCTGGCCCGCTGCTGACTGATATCAATACCATTCAATTTGGCTACTTTTTGTGATAGGGGGTGTGGTGGTTCACCGGTATGATAACTGTTGGTGCCAGCACTTTCCACACTCCATGACAAACCTGCTTTGAATGCTTTTTCCTGCAGTATTCCTTCTGCTAAAGGACTGCGGCAAATATTACCCAGGCAAACCATTAAAATTTTCATAAAGGCAAAGGTAAGCTACGGACTTCAAGCTGCAAGATGGCATACTGCATTTATGGATTTTAGAATATAACTGCATCTAAACATCAAACACACAGCCATGACAAACAAAGAAATTCTTCAATCAAGTTTACTCGACATAATTTTCGAGAAACGAAATAAGGAATACGGAGCCTATGCGTTACGCAAAGGATATAATGGAAGATTGCTGACTGCATTGGGTGCAGGTATGTCGGTCATTACTCTCTTTGTTTTTATTAATATGCTGGGAAGCGATAGTAATTCAGTTGTTGCTACCACAGATGATAACGGGGGGATTATAATAAAGCAAATTGAATTGCCAAAGGAAAAACCTGCAGAACCGGAAAAGCCAAAAGAAGACATTCGGCAGAAACCAGTAGAAAAGATAGCAACCGTTAAATATATCAGCAATATAAAAATCGAGAAAGAAGTTAAAACAGACATGGCTGCTATCAGCGACCTGAATGGAAAGGCTATTGATATTAAGGATAGTGAAGGGAAAAAACAGGATGGAACAGTTGTAAATAAAGAGCCGGTTGCTGACCCGGGCTCAACCAACATGGTGCCGGCCGAACCGAGGCAGCCTGAATTTATAGTTCAGGAAAAGGATCCTGAATTTCCGGGTGGTGCAGAAGCGCTAAAGAAATTCCTTGCTAAAAACCTGGATACTCCAGGTGAGTTGGAAGCAGGTGAGCTTAAAACAGTAAGAATTAAGTTTAAAGTAGATAAAGATGGCTCAGTAAATACATTTGAGATAGTGTTGAGTGGTGGTAATGAATTTGACCATGAAGTAGTTAGAGTTTGTAAAAAGATGCCGAAATGGATACCGGCACTGCAAAACGGGGTAAATGTTCCTGTAAACTATGTTCTGCCTGTCACATTTATCGGGGCAGAATAATAAAATTTCAATAATTTGCTAGCATCAATAGTCCCTGGTATGTAATACTGCCGGGGACGATTTTTCAGCAAAAGAACTATCAGTTACAGGATAAACTCAAAACGATGTTTGAAGAATATGAAAATAAGAAACGTAAGCAGATTGCGGGTATGAAATCGCTTATGGATTATGGAATGGGTATCCTGATTTTATTGATGGGTTTATTCTTTTTATTCAGGCTTAAACTGGGCAATATTCCGATTAATGAAAGATTGGGCCAGCCGGATACTATAGAAAAAGTATTTGGGGTCTTTTGTATTATTTACGGTGCATGGCGCATTTACAGGGGATACCAGAAAAAATATTTCAGATGATTTTATTCCGAACTATGAAATTGAGAAAGGTAATTATTCCGGCATTCCTTCTTTTATCTGTATTGGCCTCCTGTAAATCATATCAGGAACAAGAAGAGGAGTTGCCGGATAGCCGCAACAGGGGAACTATTAATGTAAGTGCAGACGAAACTTTTAAACCCATAATCGATGAGCAGGTACAGGTATACGAATCTAATCATCCGGGAACCCGCATTGTAGTGGATTATAAACCTGAAGCCGAATGCCTGAAAGATCTTTTTGTTGATAGTGTACGGATGCTGATAGTTACACGCAGGGCTTCAGAGGAAGAAAAAATATTCCTGGCAGATTCGTTGCGGGTCTCGGCTAAAAGCATGGTAATAGCAAGGGATGGTATATCGGTTATTGTTCATCCTGATTCACCTGATACGATTTTTACGATGAAAGACATAAAAGAAATACTTACCGGAAGATTTAAGAAAAATTTAATTCCTGTATTTGACGGTGTAAAAGCAACCAGTACAGTACGTTTTATCATCGATTCAATATTGCGTGGAGATTCACTTACCCCTGATGCCATGGCCGCACGGACAAGTGACGGTGTAGTTGATTATGTATCGAAGAATCCCGGTGTGATTGGATTCATAGGAGTAGGGTGGATAGGAAACCCGGAGGATTCATCGCAACTGAGTTTTTTGAAAAAGGTAAGAGTGGCGCATCTGGAAAGTACAGATGTTAAAGGTTCTTACGTAAAAGCCTATCAGGCAAATATTTACCTAAAACGCTATCCAATGGTACGGGATTTGGTTTATATTTTAAAAGAAAGGCACAGAGGACTTGGAACAGGCTTTGCAAATTTTATGAGTGGGGAATTAGGGCAAATAATATTCAGAAGAGCCTACCTGGCG
>Ga0116143_10001806_pt1 | contig 24864 bp, 20 predicted proteins | sample AD_UKC034_MetaG_FD_89745 | JGI IMG/M metagenome (GOLD analysis project Ga0116143, IMG submission 89745) | Active sludge microbial communities of municipal wastewater-treating anaerobic digesters from USA - AD_UKC034_MetaG | ecosystem: Engineered > Bioreactor > Anaerobic > Digestate | place: USA...
GCGGTAGGACCAAAAACGATAGTGGCCCCTGTCTTTTTTGCAAGATCAATATGACCACTTACAAAATCAGCATGAAAGTGCGTTTCAAGGATATACTTTATCCTCGCACCATTGCGCTCTGCTTTATCAATATATGGTTTTGTTTCCCTCAGGGGATCAATAATAGCCGCTTCACCATTGCTTTCAATGTAATAAGCAGCCTCGGCCAGGCAACCAGTGTAAATTTGTTCCACTTTCATAATTGATGATTTTTTACTTTATTGAATCAGGTTTAAAAATAACTTTATAATGAACCAAAATTGCTTTTCTATCCTGCTCTCATTTGTGTTATCTGTTACAATTACAGATGAATTTTATCATTCTGAATACTGATTCAAATCATAACCAGCATTACTTTAACGAAATACCTTTGCCGCCCATTTGTCAATCTTAATTGATTCTCCTCATTACAAAGGCTTGAGTGATTTTTGTCACCAAAGGCCTCCGGAAATAGATGTACCTGTGCATTTCTAAAACACTTGTCATATGCCGGTTAATCACCAGATCGTAATTATTGGCGGTGGAAATGCAGGTATTTCTGTTGCCGCCAAACTCCTACTCAGGAACAAACAATTGGATATTGCCATTATTGACCCTGCCAGTAAACATTACTACCAACCTGCCTGGACTCTGGTGGGAAGTGGGGTATTTGATATCCGAAAAACAGAACGTAATGAAGCAGATGTAATGCCCAAAGGAGTTAAATGGATAAAACAAAAAGTAACGGCCATGCTCCCGGAAACTAATTCTGTAGAACTTGATAATGGCCAGCAGGTAGTTTACCAGTACCTGGTCATTGCAGCAGGAATTCAGTTAAACTGGGATGAAATAAAAGGTCTGAAAGAAACGTTGGGCAAGAACAATGTATGCTCCAATTATAGTTTTGATTATGCTCCTTACACCTTTGAATGCATAAAGAATTTTAAAGGTGGCAAAGCAATCTTTCATAATCCGCAAACACCGGTAAAATGTGGCGGCGCCCCTCATAAGATCATGTACATGGCCGCAGATTATTTCAGGAAACATAATGTTCTTGATAAAGCTGACATACAATACTGGAGTGGCGCAGCTAAACTATTTGCTGTGCCCAAATATGAAAAGACCTTACTGAAGGTTTGTGAAAGAGCCAATATCAAGCTCAACCTTATGGTGAAAATGGTAGAAATAGACGGGCTGGGTAAAAAAGCAAAATTTGTGGGTATTGGAGAAGATAACAAAGACAAAGAATTCTGGGTTGAGTTTGATATGATTCATGTCACTCCGCCTCAAAGTGCCCCTGATTTTATCAGAACAAGTACATTGGCGAATGCCGCCGGCTGGGTGGATGTTGATAAGCATACACTACAACATGTAAAGTATTCAAATATATTTTCGCTGGGAGATTCAGCCGGTTTACCGATCAGTAAAACCGGGGCTGCCATTCGTAAGCAAGCTCCTGTATTAGTAGAAAATTTACTTGCTGCAATAAACAAACAGGTGCTGGCCGGCAAGTACAATGGGTATACCAGCTGTCCATTAGTTACGGGCTATGGGAAACTTGTTCTGGCAGAATTTGATTATGACAATATACCACAGGAGACCTTTCCCTTTGATCAAAGCAAAGAAAGGTGGAGTATGTACCAGATGAAAAAAGTAGTGCTCCCCTGGTTATACTGGCATAAGATACTGAAAGGAAAAATGTAAGTTCACATCCTTGCTTAAAACTATTAAAACGGTTGCAAAAAGCAACCGTTTTAATTTGTAACAACTATCACCCTTATCATCAACTTTTGAGAATACCTTTGCAATAGAATTCCGAAGAAACAAAAACTATGGATACCGAAATTCTTTCCCGGATACAGTTTGCTTTCACTATCGCCTTTCATTATATATATCCTCCTTTAAGTATTGGCCTGGGTCTTATCCTTGTCATCATGGAAGGCATGTACCTGAAAACAGGTAAGAAGATTTATGAAGACATGACCCGTTTCTGGATAAAGATCTTTGCCTTGATTTTCGGTTTGGGTGTAGCTACCGGTATCATTATGGAGTTTGAATTTGGTACCAATTGGGCTACTTATTCAAAATATGTTGGTGATATATTCGGTAGTGCCTTGGCAGCAGAAGGAATTTTTGCCTTCGCACTGGAAAGCGGTTTTCTGAGTATTCTTCTATTTGGCTGGAAGAGAGTAAGCCCAAAAGTTCATTTTTTTTCTGCGCTAATGGTATTTCTTGGTTCATTGTTTAGTGCTGTCTGGATAGTAGTAGCTAATAGCTGGCAGCAAACTCCATCGGGTTATCATATTGTGGGCGAAGGATTGAATGCAAGAGCTGAAATAACTGATTTCTGGGCAATGGTTTTTAATCCTTCCAGTGTGGAAAGATTGCTGCATGTATGGGTTGGCGCTTTTTTAGCAGGTGCTTTTTTAGTAATGAGTGTGAATGCTTATTACATTTTGAAAAACAAACATCTTGAAATTGCAAAACCCTCTTTTAAAATAGCTTTAGTAATTGCCACTATCTTTTCATTAGCCCAATTACTCACCGGGCATAAAAGCGCAGAAGGAGTCGCCAGAAATCAACCAGCTAAGTTAGCTGCTATGGAAGGTCATTTCGACAGTAGCGGGGTTGCCGATATGTATATTCTTGGATGGGTCAACAAGAAAAAGCAAACTACAAGCGGCATTAAAATACCCGGAGGGTTATCATTTCTACTCCACCAGGATTTTAAAACACCAGTTACTGGGTTAAACACCTTTAGACCCGAAGACAGGCCATCGCAGATAAATGCGGTCTTCCAGTTCTACCATATCATGGTCGCTATTGGTATGGCATTAATCGGATTAACGCTTTACGCAAGCTGGCAATGGAAAAGGGGGAACTTGTTTAATAGAAAATGGCTGATGGTTGTATTTGTATGGGCAGTATTACTTCCACAGATTGCTAACCAGGCAGGATGGTTTGCTGCTGAAATGGGAAGACAGCCCTGGGTTGTATATAATTTACTCCGGACATCTGATGCTTTATCCAAAGCAGTAAAAGCGGAACAAGTGTTGGTTTCCCTTATCATGTTTATGTTAGTTTATCTCATTCTTTTTATTTTGTTCTTATACCTGCTGAATAAAAAAATTAAACTCGGACCCGTAATGCACAAGGCAGATAACGGAAATGAAATAGAAATGTCCAGCAAGAGAGAGAATCCATTAATGACAAAATAATGTTTATGTTCTTAGGAATTGATTACAACACCTGGTGGTTTCTGGTATTTGGCGGGGTCATCACCGGCTATGCTATTTTAGACGGATTTGACTTAGGTGCAGGTGCTTTACATTTGTTCCTTAAAAAAGAAACGAGCCGCCGAATTGCACTAAATGCAATTGGCCCTGTCTGGGATGGTAATGAAGTATGGCTGGTGATTGCAGGTGGTGCATTGTTTGCTGGTTTCCCTGTAGCATATGCAGCAGTATTCTCCGCTTTTTATTTGCCTGCTTTTATTTTCTTAATTGGATTGATATGGCGGGCTGTAGCCATTGAGTTCAGAAGTAAAGAGCCAGGTAAAATCTGGCGGCTGACCTGGGATGTGGTATATTCATTTGCCTGTATCATTGTTACACTTTCATTAGGATTGATGTTAGGCAATATTGCGAAGGGGATGCCATTGAATGAACAAAAAGAATTTACCGGCAGTATTCTATCTTTTTTCAATCCCTTCTCCATTATGGTAGCTGTTACCACTTTAGCTTTATTTATGACACATGGAGCTATTTACTTGGCCGTGAAAACCGAGAACCGGCTTTATACGAAACTAACGATACTGGCTAAAAACTTTAATGTCTTTTTCCTTCTAGCTTTTGGGCTAACAACGCTCTATACTTTACTATATATTCCTCACCTTAGCGACAGGATAAAAAGTAATCCCCTATATTTTATTTTCCCTGCTATTATGCTTTTGGCTATTGCAAATATTCCACGGCAGCTGAAAATAGGTAATTATCGTTTTGCCTTTATCAGCTCTTCCATTACTATCGCTTCATTATTAATTGCAGTCGCAATTGAAGTATTTCCTAATTTGTTATATGCAAGTAATAATGCTGCTTATAGCATTACAATTCAGAATGCCGCCTCATCTCCAAAAACAATGAAAACACTCTTAATCATAGCCTTAATCGGAACACCCCTGGTAGGTGTTTATACCAGCTTCGTTTTCTGGACTTTCAAAGGAAAGGTAAAACTGGATGAAATGAGTTACTGACAGATCCCGGTTTCTTATACTGTAACAATTGTCACCTCCATCTTCATTCTACTGACAGAAATTTGCCATACATAAACATATTAAGGTGAATATCGTCTCAAAACTCAAAAGCGGTTGGACAGTTTTAAAGTTCATCAGAGTTGGGCTGGGTAGCTTAATTTTGTACTCCTCTGTTGAATCAGGGCAGGCATCGGGAATTATAGTAGGTGGTCTGTTTACAATATTCTCACTGCTCACCGATGGAGTATGTTGTGCAGGAGGTGGTTGTTATACACCAATCAAAAAAACTAATCCTTCCAAACCTGAAAACATAGACTATGAAGAGTTGGGTGCTAAATAATAAATTATTGATTGCTGGAATCATTCTTGGTGCCATTGGCGGGTACCTTTACTGGCAACAAATCGGATGCAGCAGTGGTACCTGTGCCATTACTTCCAAATGGCATAACAGCACTGCCTATGGCGCTTTGATGGGAGGATTACTGTTTAGTATGTTTAAAAAGGATAAAAATGCAGACAACAAGTAATAAAAGAGAAAGCTTTGGAGAAATCATTAATGGCGATACTCCTGTGCTGGTTGATTTTTTTGCAGAATGGTGCGGCCCCTGTAAGCTGATGAAACCAGTGCTCGAAGAGCTTCATGCCAAAATGGGCAATAAGGTCAGGATACTGAAGATCGATATTGACAAAAGCCCCGCTGCGGCCAATGCCTTGCATATACAAAGTGTTCCTACACTGATGTTATTTCAAAAGGGGAAACCTGTTTGGCGTAAATCCGGTGTTTTGCAGGCAACACAATTACAGAAAATTATTGAACAACAAATAACCAGCAATTAAAAATGTCTGATACAAAAGCAAATCGTGGATACATTGCTTCTTCCTTAGGCTGCCACTGCCCCCGTTGTCGTGAAGGAAGGCTCTTTAAAAATTCAATGACGATCAGTTTTAAAAAAAATACAGAGATGTATAAGGATTGTCCCGTATGCGGACAGCCTACTGAAATAGAAGTTGGTTTTTATTATGGTACAGGTTATGTTAGTTATGCTTTGACAGTTGCCATTAGTATAGCAAGCCTGATAGCATGGTGGGTATTGATCGGTTTTTCTACTGAAGACAGCCGTTTTTTTTATTGGATGGTCTCCAATGCCGTTCTACTTATACTGCTGCAACCCTGGATTATGCGACTCAGCCGCAGTCTTTGGATATCCTGGTTTGTAAAATATGATCCCGATTGGCGGAATAATAAGCCGGAAGATGTGTCAGAAAGATTAAATACTGAACAGGCCAATAACTGGTAAGGCAGGAATCCCTATTTTTGCACCCCTTTGCAGAAAATGGAGACTTGTCCGAGTGGTTGAAGGAGCACGCCTGGAAAGTGTGTATACCTCTAAAGGGTATCGAGGGTTCGAATCCCTCAGTCTCCGCTGATTGGATCCCTCATAATGAGGGATTTTTTAGTTTTTAAGACGAAATAATTTCTCTGCGTTTTTAGTGGTAACCACCGCTACTTCCTGTACCGAACAATTCTTTATATCTGCCAATTTATTTACCACATATTTCAGGTAGGAAGGTTCATTTCTTTTACCCCGGAAAGGAACTGGCGCCAGGTAGGGTGCGTCTGTTTCTAAGAGCACATCCTCCAACCCAACTGACTCAATGACTTTATCAAGACCGGCATTCTTAAATGTTACGACTCCTCCTATACCTAAATAAAATCCAAGGTCAATAACCTGCCTGGCCTGTTCCGCATTTCCGGAAAAACAATGAAAAACACCTTTAAGCTTCCCCTTTTGATGCTGAGTCACTACTTTAATGCATTCATCGGTAGAATTGCGGGAATGAATAACAATGGGTATATCAAAATGTATTGCCCATTCTACCTGGGTATGAAAAGCCTCATGCTGCTGCTCAGTAAAGGTCCTGTCCCAATAGAAATCCAGACCTATTTCTCCTATCGCCACAAAATTTCTTTTATCCAGATAGTCCCTCGCAATTTTAAGTTCTTCCCTGAAATTCTCCTTTACCGAGCAAGGATGCAGGCCCATCATACAAAAAAATCTTTCCGGATTTTGCTTCTCAAGCTCAATCATTGATAAATGAGTAGAAGAATCAATAGCAGGCATCAAAATCTTATTAACTCCTTGTTTTTCAGCTCTTTCAAATACCTCCGAGACATCTTTTTCAAATTCAGGAAGGTAAATGTGTGAATGGGTGTCTATAATCATAAATACTTTAATTAGCTTTAAATTAAAAATTAATTTTTAAAAAAATTATTATGACCTCCTTATCCAAACTTATTACAGTGAGTCTTTTTATGATTACTTTTTCTACGTATGTATGTTCACAGGACGAAAAGAATCAAAAAAGAAAAATTGAAGAAAATTCCAAGATCACAACTGAAAAAATTATTTTAAACAATCAATTCACAAAATTCAATCCTGATTCCGGATTAAAAAAAATTATGAATCTTAGGAACCGGAGGTTTAATCCAGATTCTTTGCCTAACAAAAAACTAAATTTTTCAACTACTATATCTCAAAGGGTTGAAAACATTTGCAATATTCAAGATAACCCCCTTTTCTTATTTTATGTAGAGGATCCGAAGATTATTATAGATCCTGCATCTACAAATAATGTTTTTATCAGCTACGCCAAGATATGGAGTGAACCGGGCACATCTCCTGCTCAATTGAGGCATGCTAATTCAACTTTTGCTTCGCTTGATAATGCCAATTCTTTTCCATATTCTTGGGATAACTGGATGTACCAAGATGCGGCTTTTCATTCCTCTCCGGCTTTTGGCCCAACTGGCACACTTTATAATAGTATGCATATCTGGTCTGGCGGGTATATCACCACCGGCGGATGGGATCAAGTCAGAGTTCGAAAATCTTATGATAAAGGAATTAATTGGTCGGGTAGCAATCTTTCAGGACTGCCGTTTATTGCTTATTACCCAGAGTATCTTCAAGGTAATAGTCTATCTATTGATTACAATACCATTAGTCCTTATTATGGAGATTTCTATGCTGTGGCATCACATGTTTATAATAATAATGGTTTGGCAGTGCCATTTGTAAATTTTTCATATAGTCCGGCTGGTCAGGATGCTGAAACATGGAGCACACCTATCCAGCTAGCTAATAATCCGTCTACTGACCCAATAGTAGAAACCGGGATAAATGGTGAAGTGTATGTCGCATGGTCGGATTTTGGGCCAAACTATAACCTCAATAATTATTCGATAGGTTTTTCCCGTTTAGATGTTGGATCAAATACTTTTACTACTCCCATATTCATAAACGTGTCACCTATTGATCTGCTTAGCCGGTCAGTCTTTAATCAACTTAGCGTTTATTCATATCCTGTATTGGCGGTTGATAAATCTAACGGTCCGCATAGAGGGAGAATCTATATGGCGATATCTGCAGTGTTTTCCAATCGCTCTTCAATTCTGGTATTTTATTCAGACAATAATGGAAACACCTGGTCTTCCCCAAATTTCGTAAATACAGAGTTCAAACAGGCATTTAATCCTTGGTTATCAGTAGATAATATAACTGGGAAGGTAAATATTGCATACTATGCTTTTGATAATCCACAAACAAATAGCTTCTGGGGTAGAATATATTTATCTTCTTCATCAGACGGTATTATATATGAAACCGGCGCAGTTAGTGATGAAAATTTTTTATTAGAGGATAAGAGTGGATATGATGGTAATGGTGTATGGTTCGATGCAAGCAACCCTGGCAGGGTTGGACTAGTAAGTCATAATGGTACCAGTTATGTTTGCTGGCAACACAGTGGCTGGGCGGATGGCCTAGTTTTTTCAAAAACATATAATAATGCGCAAAATCAATCATATCTATTACAAGGGCCAGATAATTTTTGCGGAAGTGCCTTATACTCAGTAGTCAATTATGCTCCTGGGATGCAATTAAATTGGTTTGCACAACCTGCAGGCTTGGTAACTATCTTAGATCACAATAATGGAACTGCTACAATTACAGCCATAGCACATGGAAATGTTACTATTTCTGCAGAATTGATTGATCCCTGCAATACATACCTACTTAGTAAAAATGTAGCAGTCGGAAATGGATTAACAGGTTCTTATTTAACATCAGAAGGATATTCCCTGACTCTAACGAATAACAACATAACAGCAAGCGGTCTGACCCAAGTCTTAGTAAATGTTAATAATGATCCAAATGCTACTATAAGATGGAACTTGATCAATGGTGGGCCACTTAACTGGTCTAGCTACAATTTGGGACGTAATCTCAATTTTAATTTATCATATGGAAGTGTAACATTTAGAGCATTTATTACTTCTGCATGTGGGTATTCTACTTCAGATTATACTTTCACAGCTACGCCAGTAGCTAGGATTGTTAAATCAGACAATTATTTGTTAGTTAAGACAACAGTAATCCAAAATATTTCAAAAGGAGGTTCTTATCAAAGCAACAATGGTATTGATGCAATACTAATGTACGATTTAACAGGCAGGTTGATCAAATCTTCGAAATTTTCGGGGATTAATACCGAAGAAAGAATTCAAATCCCGAGTAACATTTCCGGAGGATCTGTTATTTTGCATATTATCTGTCAAGGACAAAAAGTAACAAAAATGATGGTTATAAAATAATTTAATTAAATATATAACATGCTGATTTTAAAAGTAATTAATTAACTCTTTTTATTATTTAAACTTTGCTTATTGATAATGGTCGAAAATATAATTTAACAAAAAAATTATGATTAAGTTTTTGCGTAAATTTTCGATTAATTTAATTCTATTAGGAATTTTCTTTTTTACAGGATGCAAAAAAGAAAATAGCCAAAGTGGATCAACTGAGGAGCAGGAAAAACAGGCCTCCATTGCTTCTGCTGAGGCAGATACAGAAGCAGAAAATATTTTTGATAGCTTCTTCGACGATGCAATGGGAGCTAATAATGATGTAGGTGTCAGCGGTTCAGGAATCTTCTATGGCCGTATTGATACACTTACTCCGGTACTCCGCTGCTTTACTGTCACCGTACAGCACCCTAACAATACCCCTTTCCCTGTAAGGGTAATTGTTGACTTCGGCACTACCGGCTGTACCGGCCCAGATGGCCGTATGCGCACGGGAAAAATTATTACTGACTATACAGCCCGGCTGATTGTACCCGGTGCGGTTGCCACTACCACTTTCGAAGGCTTCTATATAGATAGCCTTAAGGTAGAGGGTATTCATAAAGTAACAAATACATCTGAACCAAATGCGAATCCTGCTATTCTTCGTCGTTACAAAGCTCAGGTTATTAATGGTAAACTAACCAGGCCAAACAGAAACTTTGCAGAATGGAATAGCACCAAGGTTTTTTTGCAGATAGATGGTCTCGCTACTCCGGATTTTCCTAGAGACGATGCCTTTAAAATTGATGGTTTTGCCAGTGGTAGGGCCAAAAGAGGAAACTTGATAGTTCGCTGGGAGTCAAACATTACCGAGGCACTTTTACGTCGATTTACCTGTCGCCATATTGTAAAAGGTAAGATAAGGACCGTAAGAGCAGGCTTAGGTACTCAAAGTTCTTGGGTGGCATTATTAGATTTTGGCAATGGGACTTGCGATAACCTGGCCGTGGTAACAATAAACGGAGTTTCTTACCAAATTACTTTGCCGTAATTAAAAAATTATTATACCTTTAAACCAGTTTTCATAGGGTACGGATTAAAAACGGGCCAGGGTTTCTACCCAGGCCCTAACTTTTTTGGAGGGGTAAAGTATCCTTGTTATCAGGAAATTGACGAAAAAGTAAAGCCCAACTGCCTAAAATGCTCTAAAATCCGGGGTAAAGCATAGCTTAGTTTCCCCCAGGCCTTTTCACTGTCATGAAAAACAACAACCGAACCGGCGTTAGTTTTTTCAATTACATTTCTGACACATCTTTCCGGCGTGGTTGATTCATCAAAATCACCGCTCAATACATCCCACATTACAATTTTTGCCTGTTCATTGTTCATTGCCCTTTTTATATTTTTTGCCTGCAAAGAGCGGATTCTTCCGTATGGCGGGCGGAAAAGATCTGAGTTTATGTATTGCGATGCTTCTTCTACATCTGAGAGATAGATATCATTTGCCGTTTGCCACCCGTTCAGGTGATTTTGTGTGTGGTTACCTGTATGATGCCCCTCATTTAATATCTGTTGATAGATTCCGGGGTAAGCGATCACATTCTTCCCGATACAAAAAAAAGTTGCTTTTGCATTGTACTTCTTCAACTCATTCAATACAAAAATGGTGGCCTTCGGATGAGGGCCATCATCAAAACTGAGATAAATAGTTTTTTCCTTTGTGTCAATATCCCAAATACGGTCCGGGTAAAGACGCTTCAGCCACCAGGGGGTTTTGACAAAATAGTTTCTCATTAATACAAAGATAGCTGACCTGTTAAAATCATTTTCATCGCAGTAACCAGCAGTCTATCTTTGCAGCCTATGAGTACAAGAGTAAGGGTTCGTTTTGCCCCCAGCCCAACAGGAGGTTTGCACCTGGGCGGGGTAAGAACAGTATTATATAACTATTTATTTGCTAAAACACATGGAGGAGATTTCCTTGTCCGGATTGAAGACACTGACCAAAACCGATATGTGCCCGGCGCTGAAGAATATATTTTTAACACCCTGAAATGGTGCGGACTGGAACCCGATGAAAGCGTACAACATGGTGGTGCATATGGCCCTTACAGGCAAAGTGAAAGAAAGGAAAGTTATCGTCAATACGCTGAGCAATTGGTAAAAGATGGCTACGCCTATTATGCCTTTGACACACCAGAAGAATTGGAAAAAATGCGGCAGGAGTTCAGAACTGAACAAAACCCCTCCCCTCAATACGATCATAGTATTCGTATAAAAATGCGAAATTCTCTTACTCTTTCAACTAATGATACTAAAAGATTACTGGATGAAGGAGTAAAACATGTCATCCGCATTAAAATACCCGAAAATGAAACTGTTTCTTTCACCGATATGATACGGGGTGAGGTAAGCTTTGACACTTCAACAGTCGATGATAAAGTTTTATTGAAAGCTGATGGCATGCCCACTTACCACCTGGCAGTGGTAGTGGATGATTATCTTATGAAAATATCTCATGCTTTCCGTGGTGAAGAATGGTTACCATCGGCACCGGTTCATATTCTTTTATGGAAATATTTGTTCCGATTGGACAATATGCCTCAATGGGCACACTTCCCTTTGATACTCGGGCCTAATGGCAAGTTGAGTAAAAGAGATGGCGCTAAATACGGCTTTCCCGTTTTTGCTATGAACTGGACCGATCCCAAAACCGGTGAACTGACTGAAGGATTTAAGGAAAAAGGATTTTTACCGGATGCATTCATCAACCTGCTTGCGCTACTTGGCTGGAATGACGGGACCGAACAGGAGATCTTTACCAAAGAAGAACTGGTAGAAAAATTTTCGATGGAAAGGGTGCATAGCGCTGGTGCAAAATTCGATTATGAAAAAGCGAAGTGGTTCAACCATGAATGGATAAAAAAACTTGAGGTTTCAAGTTTGAGGTTTGAAGTTGGTGAACTGTTGAAGAAAAGTGGTTTTATCGTTTCGAACGAAGATTATCTGAATAAAGTGATTCAACTGGTGAAGGACAGGTGCACACTGCTGACAGATTTTGTGCAGCAATCTTCCTTTTTCTTTAAAGCACCGGAAGTGCTGGATATTGATGCAGTTAAGCCCAAATGGAATGAAGCCAAACAGTTATTTTTTGCTGAACTGATCCGTAATTATGAACTTTCAGCAAGTTGGGATGCTCATACACTGGAAAATAATTTTAAAGAAATTGCAGCTGTCAATGATCTGAAACCTGGTGAACTGATGCTCCCCTTCCGTATAATGCTGGTAGGAGGAAAATTCGGTCCAGGAGTGTTTGATATCGCTGAGCTACTTGGTAAAGATGAAACCATCCGGCGTATTCAGAAAGCCTTAACCATTTTCTGACCTTACCCAGGCAAAAAACTATTCGTTTTCCTTTTGTAACTTTTCTGCCAGAATGAAAAGAGAACAACCCTACTGGCCGCTTATTCTCATACTGGCATTCTTAAAATTCGTCCTGCCGCTTTTGCTGCAGCACCCGGTGTATGAATTACAGCGGGATGAATACCTGTACTATCAGCAGGGACAACATTTCGACTTTGGCTACCTCGAAAATCCCCCTCTTCTTTCCTACCTGGGTATGATCTCATCCTGGTTCGGCGGTAGTGAGGCATGGATAAAATTCTGGCCCTGTTTATTCGGTGCTGCCACACTGGTAGTCACTTGTTTAATTACAGCAGAATTAGGCGGGAAACTGTTTGCCCAATTCCTTGCCGCTTTAAGCATTATTACTGGTGCTTACTTACGGGTTCATTATTTATTTCAACCTAACATACTTGATATTTTCTTCTGGTCCCTGGCTATTTATCTTCTGATACGTTATATCAACAGCAAAAAAGAAAATTATATCATATGGATGGCTATAAGCCTTGCTTTCGGATGGTGGAGTAAGTATTCAGTCTTGTTCATAGCGGTCGCTATCATAGCCGGTTTGCTGCTATCTCCGTACAGAAATATTTTTCTAAGAAAAAAGGCATGGCTCGCAGCGGGGCTGGCTTTACTGTTAATAATGCCCAATCTTTTATGGCAATATTCCCATAACTGGCCTGTGATACACCATATGGAAGAATTACAGGCCACACAATTAAAATATATTAATCGATCTGACTTCCTGAAAGAACAACTATTACTGTTATTACCTGTGGTTTTTGTATGGATAACAGGCCTTACTTCCTTATTACGAAATTCCCAATACCGTATCATCGCTATTATATATGTCACTGTCATTGCATTACTCATGTTTGGCAGCGGCAAGGGTTATTATGCATTAGGTGCTTATCCTATGTTACTGGCTGGCGGAGCTGCAGCAATCGAAAAATGGTCGGAGGGGAAAAAATGGCTGAGGTATGCTATTACCGTTTTTATCATTGGACTCAGCATACCGTTTATTCCTTTGCTCTTGCCTGTTTGGAAACCCGAAAAATTAGCTGCTTTTTACCAGCAATATGGAATTGACAAAACAGGTTTGCTGAAATGGGAAGATCAGAAAGAGCATCCGTTACCACAAGATTTTGCTGATATGCTGGGATGGAAAGAACTGGCAGAAAAAACAATCAGGGCTTATCATAATATATCGGGAGTCCATAATATGCTGGGCACAGCCATATATTGCCGTAATTACGGCCAGGCGGGTGCTTTGAAGTATTATAATGAACCGGAAGCTGGCTTAAATCATCGTTTCATTTTTTCAGATAATGGTTCATTTCTTCTATGGGTGCCTAAAGAACTTAGTTTCAAAAATCTTCTTTTTATTGGTCGTAGAATGCCCGATAAAGGGGATGAGGTATTTAATCATTTTGAAAAAGTAACCATTATCGACTCTGTTACCAACCCCTATTCACGCCAATTTGGTGATAAGATCATTTTCTTTGAGAATATTGATACAGCCGGTTTAAGGCTGGCGCAAGATGGATTAAAAGCAGAAAAGCAAAAATTCAACCGCTGAGATCAGCCTTGTGCCTGTATAAGTTCCATAGTTGAAACGAACTCGTTTGCACCAAGTTTCTCAATCATTTCTCTGTCTTCAGTGGCTAACCTGAACAATCCAGTCGTATTACCTGCCACCTGTTCCTTTGTCCGGATGCCGGGAATGATAACCGACACTTCCGGGTAGCTCAGCACATAACTTAAAGCCAGTTGTGTCTTAGTACAATTATATTTCTCACATAATGTCCAAACCGGTGCCAGCGCATTGGCGCAGGTATCAATAATAGCAGGTATCAGCCTGTTTTTCCGGTGGTCATTATCCGGGAATGAGACTAATTTATCAAACTTTCCCGTTAGTAAGCCAAATTGCAATGGCATGCGGGCAATGATGCCATAACCTTTTTCTCCGGCAGCTTTCAAGAATGGCAAACTTCGCTGATTCAATAAATTCAATACAAGCTGAAATCCATTACCCAAGTTGTGCTGTAACAGATACTCCGCTTCAGGCAATGGATCAAAAGTGTTTAAGGAGAGACCCCAGTAACGGATTTTCCCTTCCTGCTGCAGTTTCAGCATAGCCTCAATACATTCTCCCCGTTGCAAATGTTGCAGCCTGGCTGTATGCAACTGATAGAAATCTATCACATCCCTTTTTAGCCGGCGAAGGGAATTCTCGCAGGCCTGCAGGATATATTCTTTTGAATAATCAAAAGTAAATTGCTCATTCCGGGATACATTACCAACTTTAGTGGCGATGAGGACTTCTTTGTTCCTACTAATTATATCTCCGAGCAGATTTTCAGAATGTCCAAGTCCATAAATATCTGCGGTATCAAAAAAATTGACACCCACTTCAAGCGCAGCCCGAATAGCTTCAGCTGATACCATGTCGTCGGTATTTCCCCAGCCAATAGCTGTTTTACCAATCATGGTACCGCCACCAATAGCCCAGGCTCCGAAACCTACCTCACTTACCCGCAATTCTGTATTCCCAAACTTTCTGTATTGCATCATGTAATTTACACTCCCATAGTTGAAACAACCTAATTTTGTATTCTCAATTTTACCAGATGAACAGACCTATCAGAGTTTTGGTAGCCAAAGTGGGACTTGACGGTCATGACCGCGGTGCTAAAGTAATTGCCACTGCTTTAAGAGATGCGGGTATGGAAGTAATTTATACTGGTCTTCGTCAAACTCCGGAAATGGTTGTTAATGCAGCTTTACAGGAAGATGTTGATGCTATCGGTATCAGCATATTATCGGGCGCACATATGACTGTTTTCCCGAAACTAATTGATATGATGAAGCAGAAAGGCCTAAATGATGTATTGCTAACGGGCGGCGGTATCATTCCTGAAGATGACATGGATAAGCTGCATGAACTGGGAGTTGGAAAATTATTTGCCCCCGGTACACCTACTTCTGAAATCAGTGAGTATATTACAGCCTGGGTAAAAGAGAACCGTAGTTTCTGATACACCGGTGACTATAACGATTACTTCCACAAAGAAATAAGCCCTTATTTTTTCTTTCGTAAATTCATTTACGTATGGAAGGACATTCCCTGTTAGCTAACTATAATGTACAACCCCGTGTGTGGGATGAAATGTTTGGAAAGGATGGCATCCGCCCTGCCTACCGGAATTTTGTGTCTGCTATACAGAATCTGTCATCTGATGAAATGACACATAAAGACGAACTGGCCAAAAAATTATTTATGAGCCAGGGTATTACTTTCACTGTGTACAGCAGTGGTGAAGGCATTGAAAAAATATTCCCTTTTGATATTATTCCACGCATACTGGAAGCTGCAGAATGGAAACATATTGAAGAAGGAATCAAACAACGGTTAAAAGCATTGAACATTTTCCTGAAGGATATTTATAACCAGCAATTCATTATCAAAGATGGTATTGTTCCGGCCAAACTCATTTACTCCTGTCCCAATTTTATACGCCAGATGGTAAATGTGGAAGTACCCTTTGATATTTATACACACATTTCCGGGATTGACCTGATTCGTGATCATGATGGTACTTATTATGTACTGGAAGATAATTTGCGAACTCCATCAGGAGTTTCCTATATGCTGGAGAACCGGAGTATCACTTACCGCATCTTTCCTGATCTGCTTCCCAAGAATAACGTAAGATCTGTCAAAGATTACCCCGATCTCTTGTTAAAAAACCTTGTAGGATTGGCCAATCGCCAAAAAAGTGACCCCACTGTTGTATTACTTACGCCGGGAATTTATAACTCCGCCTATTTCGAACACACCACACTGGCACGACTGATGGGTATTGAACTGGTAGAAGGCAGTGACCTCGTCGTCGACAATCATAAAGTATACATGAAAACAACTACTGGCCTGAAACAGGTAGATGTTATTTACCGGAGGGTAGATGATGATTTTATTGACCCCCTTGTGTTCCGGCCTGATAGTATGCTGGGAGTACCGGGGATATATGGCGCTTACAGAACAGGGCATGTTGCTATTGTAAATGCAATGGGCAATGGCGTGGCAGATGATAAAGCGGTATACTCATATGTGCCAGCAATGATAAGATACTACCTGAATGAAGAGCCAATTTTAAAAAATGTACCTACATACCAGCTGGCTATACCCGAAAACAGAAAACTGGTTTTTGAGAATATGGATAAGATGGTGATAAAGAAAACCAATGAATCAGGCGGATATGGAATGCTGATCGGCAGCGCTGCTACGGAAGAAGAAATGGAATCTTTTAAAGAAGCTATTGAAGAAGACCCAAGAAGTTTTATCGCTCAGCCAATTATCAGTTTATCATCTGCACCCTGCTATATAAACGGGGTATTACAACCCAGGAGGGTTGACCTTCGGCCCTATGCATTATACGGGCCAGAGGGGATAGATATTGTGCCCGGCGGATTAACAAGGGTAGCTTTGAAAGAAGGTTCGCTGGTGGTTAACTCATCGCAGGGAGGAGGGAGCAAAGACACATGGGTATTAGGGTAAATCAATTAATAAAAACTAACTGATAGAAAATGTTGAGCCGTGTTGCTGATTCTGTTTTCTGGATGGCCCGTTATATGGAAAGAACCAACGGGACATTGCGGCTGCTTCGTACTAATTACATTTCATCACAGGATGAAGTGCAGGATTTCAGCTGGCAGCCATTGCTCAGAAGCTATAGTGACGCTTCTGAAGAAGAAATTCAGGCCATTGGAAATGATTCTCCAAAAGTGCTTGAGCATTTATTACTGGACCGGAACAATGGTGCTTCTGTATTTAACAATATTACCCGGGCCAGGGAAAATGCCAGAGCCGTACAAGATCATATCACCAAAGAAGTATGGCAATGCCTGAATGATTATTATCATTTAATCAGGGATAAAAATATTCATGTACAGGTAAAGCAGGGCGATCCGGTAACAGCACTGGATTCACTTATCTATCATGGTATGCTATATCATGGAACAGTTGATATCACAATGGCTCGTGGAGAAGGCTTTAATTATCTCAATATTGGAAAATTCCTGGAAAGAGCAATCCTTTCGGCAGATATGCTTAATATCAAACTTACTGAACTGAATTATAATTTGCAGCAACCAGTAGAGGTGCCGGCATTGCGCTACCTGTTATATTCTCTTTCTGGCTACGAATTATATTTGAAAACACATCGGGGAAACTTTCAGGCAGATCATGTTTTACAACAGGTTTTATATAACGATAATTTTCCTCACTCTGTTTCTTATTGCCTGAAACAATTATTCCGCTATTTTGAACGGCTGGAATCAGAAAGTCTGCCGGAAAGTTACAAACAACTGGAATTCTTAATAGGTCGTGCCATGAATAATGTAAAGTATAGCAGTATCAGGCTTTCTGACAGTGAAGGCTTACGAAATTTTTTGTACCAAACCCGGCAGGAGTTATTTGGAATAGCAGCTGCCTTTAATCAATATTATTTTGGTAATTCCTGAATTACCACAACTTTGTACACATGCCAGAGTACCGTATAAAACATATCACCCGTTACACCTACCCTTCCCCCGTGATTGATAGTGCTAACCAGGTAATGCTTTTTCCTATTAATGATGAACAACAGGAAGTAAAAAAACATGAACTAATCATTACACATCATCCCGCTGTTGAAATTTTTACTGATTATTTCGGCAATAAAGTGGGTATATTCTCAGTCATTAAACCGCATACAGAACTCTCCATTCAATCCAATATTGAAGTGATCACTAAGGAAGTGCAACTACCTGTCAGTGATACAGCCCCGGAAACTCAATGGGATAACCTCGTAGTTATCCGTGAGCAGTTCCCCTATATGGATTTTATGCTGCAGGAAAATTTTGAGGCCCACGATGAAGTGTCTGCGGTAGTCAAAGCAATGATGAATGAAGCAGTAACACCATTTGCTGCTGCACAACAAATGTCTGCTTTTGTATATGACTCCTTTGAATACAAAAAAGGAATTACCAGTGTGGAAACACAAGTGGATGAGATATGGAAATTAAAGGCCGGCGTCTGCCAGGATTTTGCACACATTCTACTGGTAATGCTTCGCCTGGTAGGCATTCCGGCCCGCTATGTAAGCGGTTATATTTGTCCAAAAAATCATGAACTGCGTGGCGAAGGAGCTACACATGCCTGGGTGGAAGCCTATATTCCATTTTATGGCTGGCTGGGGTTTGACCCCACTAATAACTGCATCGTAAGTGATCGTCATGTACGACTGGCTATCGGCAGAAGCTTTACTGATTGCACTCCGGTGAAAGGCACTTACAAAGGTTCCTCAGAGCACAAACTTGAAGTATCTGTGATAATAAATAATAGTACACTGGAAGAAGAACAGCCTGCCACTCCTGTTTTTTCATACCAGGTTAATAATCCCGGCGTCTCTGATAATTCTTACCGCCGTTTCATGGAAATGCAACAACAGCAATAATTGTTTCTTGCTATCTTCGACACAGAAAAAATAATCATGAGTTATACTACACTGCTTACGACTTTGGAAAACGGTATATTAACTGTAATCATCAACCGGCCTGATAAATTAAATGCTTTGAATAAAGATGTATTCACTGATTTGAATACCGTGTTAGATGAAATTGAAAACAATGCTGAGATAAAATCAGTCATTATTACCGGTGCGGGTCCAAAAGCATTTGTTGCAGGAGCTGATATAACAGAGTTTGGTGGCTTGAATAAAGAACAGGCGATGGCGATGGCTAAAAGAGGGCAGGATACATTTACAAGAATTGAAAATTCATCAAAGCCAATTGCAGGTGCTGTAAATGGTTTTGCATTAGGCGGAGGTTGCGAGCTGGCTATGAGCTGCCACTTTAGAGTAGCCAGCGAAAATGCAAAATTTGGTCAACCGGAAGTTAACCTCGGTTTGATACCCGGATATGGTGGCACTCAACGTTTAGTGCAGCTGATTGGCAAAGGAAAAGCTATGGAACTGCTCATGAGTGCACATATGATAGATGCCAGTGAGGCCAAACAGTTGGGATTAGTTAACTATGTTACCACTGCCGAAACATTATTGGATCATACCAAAAAAATACTTGATATTATTAATAGTAAAGCCCCGCTTGCAGTAGCAGGTTGTATCAAAGCGGCCAATGCAGTGTTTGACGAAACCAAAGATGGCTATGCATTGGAGATTGAAGAGTTTGGAAATACGTTCGCCACAGAAGACATGAAAGAAGGTACGGCGGCCTTTTTAGAAAAAAGAAAGGCAAACTTCACCGGTAAATAATCATTTACACAGGTACCAGTTTCTGTATCGTATCAGCGTTTCAGGAAAATAATGATCTCATAAGTAAAAGATGCCTCCAATTCAAAGTTGTATGGTAAAGCGCCTGCACTATGCTTCAGGATAAAGCCGCTGTTTTCTCCTCTCTTACTCCTTATATGTCATAGGAAAGAGATTGCAATATTTTTCTGGCCGCCTTTTCATACTCCCTTTTTTCACCAGTACAATGTTTTCATTATTTTTCTACTAATAAATCATCTATTAAATATGCCTCTATCTCTGCTATCCGGGTGGGTATTTTCTGACTGTCGATAACAAGGCCAATCATGCCTGCTTCTGTCGCAGGAAATGTGATGATTCTTTTACGTCCGATAGTGGTGCCCTTTATTTCTGAAACAAGCTCATTTTTTTTATTCATTAATAACAACCTGAACCCTGCACATGCCTGTCCCCTACTCAGGTCTTCTCTTATCACAATACAATTAATTTTCTTTTCAGCGGCAAATTCAATTCCCATTGATTGCAGATTGACAATAGAGATAGTTTCAGCAGTTGAAACCTTTCTATCATTTAATGCAGGGGCAGATCTGCGGCCGTTATGTGGAATAAAATAACCTCCCCCTTTTCGTGCAAGGTTTTCAGCAAAACTCTTACTCCGAAGTCTCTCAAAATCCACCAATGCTGCTGAATCATTTTCATGTATTAATCCCCTTCTGTCAGGTGGCACATTCAGCAAAAGATTGGCACCTCTGCCTACTGATTTCAGATATAACTGAAACAACGCTACCGGTGTTTTTACTTTATCATCTTCGGCCGCATGATAGAACCATCCGGGCCGAATACTTACATCACACTCAGCTGGTATCCATGCTTTGCCATTTATATTTCCTTTGTTCAGAGTATCTGTAGAAGGTGCTCCAAGCCCCGGGGTAAATCCGACCGTGTCCAGGTTATTCCAGTTTGTTTCACCTGCAATACCTTTTTCATTGCCAACCCAGCGGATATGGGGTCCGACATCACTAAACACAAGAGTATTAGGTGATAGTTTCTTTACCGTTTCTTTAAACCTGCTCCAGTCATACACTTGTTTCTTACCATTGGGCCCTTCGCCATTAGCACCGTCCCACCATAGTTCCCAAATAGGGCCATAGTTGGTAAATATCTCTTTCATCATACTTACAAATACCTCATTGTACTTTTCGGTACCATAGTCCGGGTGATTCCTGTCCCAGGGAGAGATATAAACGCCGAATTTTAATCCCCCCTCGTTACAAGCCAATGATAATTCTTTCAGCACATCGCCTTTCCCATCCTTCCACTTACTTTCCCGTACAGTATGTGTAGAATAGTTGCTGGGCCATAAACAAAATCCGTCATGGTGTTTGGCAGTGATGATGATTCCTTTTGCTCCTGCCGCTTTGGCCACCCTTACCCATTGCCTGCAATCAAGTGCTGAAGGGTTAAAAATATCCTCCGGTTCATCTCCATGTCCCCATTCCTTATCCGTAAATGTATTTGGCCCAAAATGAATGAAGAAATAATACTCCATTTCATGCCACATCAGTTGTTGCTTTGCAGGTGCGGGAATCTCCTGCTTTTGAGCTGGCAAGAACCAGCTATTGATAATTATTATTAAAAGTAAAACCAGCTTTTTCATTATATCAATGTTACGATTAATCCCGTAAAGAAACAGAGGAAAATCATCCTGCAGATGGACCTAATTCCTGTTTTTCAACAATCCAATTCCGCTACCTTTGCTGCGAAAAATTTACTCTTTTAATCATTTTTTATGGAATACAGGATAGAAAAAGACACGATGGGAGAAGTAAAGGTCCCCGCCGATGCCTACTACGGAGCACAAACACAACGCAGCATTGATAATTTTAAAATTGCACAGGATATTAACCGTATGCCCAAAGAGATCATCCGGGCTTTTGCTTATTTAAAAAAGGCTGCCGCCATTACTAACCAGGAGGCAGGTGTGCTGCCAAAAAATAAATCCGTGCTGATCGGAAGGGTTTGTGACGAAATTTTAAAAGGTAAACTTGATGACTACTTCCCGCTGGTGGTATGGCAAACAGGCAGCGGTACGCAAAGCAATATGAATGTAAATGAAGTAATCGCCTATCGGGGTCATGTACTTAAAGGGGGCAAACTTACCGATAAAGAAAAATTTCTGCACCCAAATGATGATGTAAATAAATCACAATCATCCAACGATACCTTTCCCACGGCTATGCATATTGCTGCCTATAAGATATTGGTGGAAACAACTATACCAGGTATCAAAAAATTGAGAGATACACTGGCAAAAAAAAGCAAGCAATACATGAAAGTGGTGAAGATCGGTCGCACCCATTTTATGGATGCCACACCACTTACTGTTGGACAAGAGTTCAGTGGTTATGTATCACAACTGGATCATGGATTAAAGGCTATAAACAATTCATTAGCGCATTTAAGCGAATTGGCATTAGGTGGTACCGCTGTAGGGACTGGTATTAACACTCCGCCCGACTATGATAAAAAGGTGGCCAGGCTTATTGCGGCACTCACCGGGCATCCCTTTGTTACTGCGCAAAATAAATTTGAAGCGCTGGCGGCGCATGATGCTATTGTAGAAGCGCATGGCGCATTAAAAACAATAGCCGTAAGCCTGATGAAGATCGCCAACGATATCCGCATGTTGTCTTCAGGGCCAAGAAGTGGCATAGGTGAAATTTTTATACCGGATAATGAACCGGGTTCTTCTATCATGCCAGGTAAAGTAAATCCCACTCAATGTGAAGCATTAACCATGATCGCTGCACAGGTGATGGGTAATGATGTGGCCATCAGTGTGGGTGGCGCTAACGGCCATTTTGAACTGAATGTGTTCAAGCCTGTTATGATTTACAACTTCCTCCACAGTGCCAGGCTGATTGGTGAGGGTTGTGTGTCATTTAATGATAAATGTGCTATCGGTTTGGCGCCAATAGAAGCTAATATCAAAAAACATGTTGACAATTCATTGATGCTGGTTACATCGCTCAATACCAGGATCGGCTATTACAAAGCAGCAGAAATTGCACAAAAAGCACATAAGCAAGGAACCACTTTAAAAGAAATGGCTGTGAAACTGGGCTATGTTACACCTGAGCAATTTGACGAATGGGTAAAACCAGAAAAAATGGTGGGTAAGATTTAACTCTTATTGCTCAGGGATTTATAAAATTTACTAGTAAAATCACTATCGTAAAAGGAGAAAAATCTGAGGTTTTTCTCCTTTTTATTCAGTAAAAATTGCAGGAGATTTTTATTTGTTTTTATCTTAACAGTCGCAATAATCCAAACCCTTTTTGTAACCCCAAAAATCCGCCATATGAAAAGTAATGCAAGGGCTGCATCACTGCGCCCGGCTAACATTCTCACTTCAGTTAAAAAAGAGCCTGTACAGGCTGCACAACAGATCAAATCAGCTTATTTAAAAGCTATTCTCTCCGGTTCAAGAATTATTTCAGGAACAGAAAATGCTTTGCCGGTAGAAAACCCTGACAGGGCCGCTGCTATCCGTTATATTAAAGAAAGCTCATCCATGAGAAGATAACGGTTGCTGAAATTTTTTCAAACTAAGTAAACCCCTGAGCATAACACAAAAAAGCCTCCGTGAAAACGGAGGTTATTTTTTGTGTTATAATGAGATGACTGATGAACAGTCTTTATTTCTTGATGAATTTTTCTATCTGTACTTCCATATCATAGCCATTATAAAGCTTCAGTATATAAGTGCCTGGGGTAAAGCTTGACACATCTACAGAGAAATCATTTCTGAAACTGGTTTCTTCTTTTATTATCCGCCCGTTGATATCATATATCTGTACGAGCAGAGGTTTTCGAAGTTCTTTTTTTCCATGTACATAAATCCTGTCTGTAACAGGGTTGGGGAATATCTGAACCAGGTCCCGTACTACAGGAGGCCCGCCGGGAGGGTTTTCACCCAGCGGAAGTGTGATCAATGTCTTATAGGTAAGCTTCAGTATTTTACCTCCGTCTTTTGTAGCCGAACTGCTGCCACCAAATCCCCCGGTAGGACCTGAAGTGCTACCGGTACTATCTATCACCACCCACAAAACACCACTATTGGCTACCGGGTTAATAGCTATATCCCGTACTCTCCATCCATGTAGCAATGGAAAAGTATCCACTGTATTAGTAGAAGATGAACTATCAATAAAAGTACCAACTGAATTTAATTTTAGCCTGTACATTCCATACTTCAGTGAAGTAACAAGTAATGAGTTTTTCCATCCGGGAATATTACCACCATAAAAGTCAATACTTGAAGGAGCAATAGTGGGCCAGGTATAGATATTGGCGCCACTCGAAGGTATAGCTGAGGCAGCCCAGTTAAAAGTTGAAAATACCGGCCGCTGCATACTGTTAGTTGTTGCCCAGGTATTTTCGCTGTAATTAACCAGCAAGTTGGCCAACCTGTCATTATTTGCAAATGCATCAAGTGATGAATAGTTTTCATCACCAAGGCCTGCCACTCTTGGCCACCCATAATTTCCACCAGCTACAATATTGTTCACCTCATCATCTGATTTATCGCCATGCTCAGAACTGTATAGTCTCCAGGTACCATTTACGTTCCCCCAGGCAATACCCTGGGCATTTCTATGACCATAACTGTAAACAGGTGTCTTCAGTGCACTAAATGCAGGAACACTATGATTGAAAGGATTATCATTCGGAATCCATTGCCTCCATGTATTGTAATCATGCGTTACTCCATATGATGCGTCACCATCAGGCTCCGTGTTAAGCCGTAAAATTTTCCCTTCACAGGTATCCAGAACTTGTGCATAGTTGGTTCTGGAAAGATTATTGAACTGTCCGGCACCCATATCACCAATAGTATAATACAGTTTATATGTACCATCAAGTTCTGGTAGCGGGCTGATAGTCATTCTTCCGGAATTGTGGTCATTACTACCTGGTAAATTAGATATCACGGTATCCATGATCGTTAACGTGTCTTTAGCGGGAATGGCTGGATTACCAGGATCGGTAGCAAAATAAAAACGGCACCTTACGATCTTAGTGCGAAAATAACAGGGAGAACCGGGGCTTCCAGGACATGTTCCTGTGTATACATAGGCAAGATAAACCCATCTCTTATTAGGGTCCGTCATAAATTCTGGGTGATGAACTAATCCCTGCATCCCTCCCTGTGGCCAGGTACCAATCGAGCGGGAAAACGTTACCAGTGA
>Ga0116143_10001808_pt1 | contig 24850 bp, 35 predicted proteins | sample AD_UKC034_MetaG_FD_89745 | JGI IMG/M metagenome (GOLD analysis project Ga0116143, IMG submission 89745) | Active sludge microbial communities of municipal wastewater-treating anaerobic digesters from USA - AD_UKC034_MetaG | ecosystem: Engineered > Bioreactor > Anaerobic > Digestate | place: USA...
AAGCCTATGACTGCTGAGATGCGAGCTCAGGTCGAGCAAGCAGTGGGTGCACCTCCAGGTGAGTGGACTGATGAGCAGCTTGTAGAAGCAGCTAAAGTGAAGGCTGCTGAGTCTCCAGTCGAGCTAGGTCCAGCAGTGGAAGTATCGCCCGAACAGCCTTTAGCGAATTCGGAGAAGAGTAATCCTGAGAATATGACTAAGCCTGCTGAGAAGCCTCCCGTGACTATAGATGAGGAAGCTGCTGAAGCGGCAGTTGCGCAGGCTATCACTACACAGGCTCCAGCTCCGATTGAAAATTCGGTAGCAGTTAAGCAGCCTGAACTACCAAAAGCTGAAGCTCCAGTTGAAAATTCGATAACAGTTGAATCATCTAACTCACTACTCGATACTGATAGCGTAGAGGAAGTTGTACAGAAAGTAACCACTGCAAGAGACTTAGCTCACTGGTTTTCTCAGAAGAGCAAGAATCCCAGTTTTAGGCATATAGCTGAAAGAATTAAAGACTTTATTCCAGAAAATGCACAGCTACTAATACATGGCAGAGACAAGTTACCTGAGCCTTTGCTCGCAAGAATGAATAGGAATGGAGCTAATGGTGTTTACTTTGAAGGTAAAAATGGTGTTAGTCCGTTTGTTGGATTGATAGTCGACTCCAAGAGTGATGAATCGAGAGTATCTAATGAACTAGTTGCAATGCATGAACTTATGCATGCTGCGACTTCAAACATCATAAGCACACCGAGTGAGCAACTTAATGAAGGAACAAGACGAGCACTAGATGAGCTAAATACCTTACGGAGAAGAATCTATGATCTATCTAGCAAAGGACAGCCTCACTATAAGAGATATTCAGCTGACGTACACGAACTTGTAGCTGCAGCGTTTACAGATACTCAGTTCCAGACCTTTCTTAAGGGAATCAATACTCAGGAAGATGAGAATATATGGACTAAGTTTGTACAAATACTCTCAAAGATGTTAGGTATAGAGAACAGTAGTGCTCTAACTGAGGTGATGAATTTAACTGATAAGATGCTTACTGAATCAGTTAAAGACAATAATCAAAATTCGGTAGAAGTTGAACAAGCCGAGCAAGAGATTACAACTCCTACCGAAAATCAGATGGGTAGTGAGCAGCCTGTAGTTGAAACTTCACCAACTGTCACCGAAAATTCAACTGCCACTCCGCCTCAGGAAGTTGTGGATACTACAGAAGAGGAAGCCCAGAAAGTAAAGCCTGAGGAACCTACTCTAGTCAAGAAGGCCAAGCGAAAGCGAGCACAGAAGAAAGCTCAGACTGAAGATTCAACTAAGCAGGTTGCTGGGGTGAAGGAAGTAGTACCTGAGAACCCGAAGGTGGAGAAGGTCAAGAGGAAGGCTGGGAAGGCTGAGCAAGGTTCGGCTACTCAGAGGGTTCAGAATGACTATGCAGAATATTACATGGATCCCAATGAGACAGCTACCGAAATGGCCAGGAGGGGAATGACTCTAGAAAGAATAGCAGAAAGCAAGGACTTCTACTCCATCATGGGTTGGTTGAATGCTAGAGTGAATCAGTTCTTCCATACAGGTGTGGGAGAGATGGATGTGGTGAACGGAGCTATAGCTAAGTTGTTCAAGGATGCTAACAATGGCTTCCTGGAAGAAGAACAAGCTAGTCACTTGGAGGAGTTTGCCAAGTTCACGAAGGATGTGATGCTGGCAAGACAAGAGCAGAAAGAGCTAGGAGTCAGGCCTGTAGAAAAGACTACTAGTGTGGAGGAACCTAATACAAACCAGCCTACGGCAGAGCAAGTAGTCGAGGAATCTGAAGAGGTTACTACTCTAGATGGAGAAATAACTTTGCTTCAGGGTTTGTTAGATATGGCATATAACGAGCTCATGGAAAAGGGGATTGAGATTAAGAAGCTTGAAGCTTCTGAAAAAGCTGGAGGTACTTTCAATCCTGAACAAAAGCGCTATTTGGAAAATGAGCGTGATGAGCTTTGGGATCAGATATCTGAGCTGGAGAATAGGCTAGATGATTTGAAGTTTGAAAAAGCTTGCGCAGAGATTGGACCTGGGGTACATGCACACTTTATCAATGACAAGCTTAGGCAGGCTAGGACGAGGCTTAAGAATCGCTTGTTCAGGTCGGAGGTCGAGGAAAATAATATACGAGTACTAGGTGAGAAGAAGGATATTCCCGTATGGTTCGAGTATGCACATTCTCCAACTTATGCAGCAAAAGGAGATAAAGCTGCTAGTGATCTGATCAAAGCGGGAATCCGTGCTTTCATGAAATGGAGATGGGATGCGCACTCCCTGGTTAAGCGCTGCCAGGTTATCAAGAGTTTGCTCACCGAGGAGCAGCAAAAAGAAGTGACGAAAATGGGACGACAGGTTCAGAAAGGTGAAACTCCTACATCTACTGATCCCCTCGTACGAACTGCCTATCTCCACCTCCGCGAGGTGTTTAATGAAGTGAGGGATAAGGCACGAGACTACTTCCGTCTAGTTCTAAAGAGCAGCCTGAAGGAGAACGAGCTGCAGGCCTTTGAAACTATGATTGAATCAGGACAGCCTCCTGAGCTTATAGGTTTACTGTTCAAGATCAATCCACAGATACTTAGCGAGCTGAAAGAGAGATGGGATGCTATAGGTAAGTGGGGCATCGAAGATTTTATAACGAATATGGAACGCGGGTCGCTTCGGGTAGTCGAGCTATATGAAGATAAGAAAGGCAAGACGAAGCAGCGTACAGTAGCTTTTGCTCCTACAAAAACCATAGCTGTAAGAAAAATTATGGAGAGATATGAGCAAGCAGGAGCTGAGGGAAAAGAGGCTCCTAAGCTAGCCATCGACGTGTCGCCAGTATTTGATGATTCTATGTTGGTTGAGATGGGGAAGAAGAGATATCAGGTGGTAGTTAGCAAGTTGAGCAAGGCTTTGAAGAAAGAGGTTGATGAGGTAAAGAAAAGTCTTGTGGAGAGTAAAGTACGAAAAGCTGTAGGCAAGGTTATTACAGTGAAGCCCAACCTGGTGTACTCTGGAGCCTTTCAAGAACGAGAAGAGATTCTTCAGGGCGAGGATAATATATTTGACATCATGCCTACATATATCAATACTGCTTTGAAGAAGATAAACTTGGATCCCCATATACTCAAAGCGAGAGAGTATGTAGCGGATGAGGCTACTCCAAGAAATTATCGAACGTTAATCGAAGATCATATCAAAGATATGAAGAGTACATATGGAATGGTGGATAGATTTGTGGATGACTTACTTGCTCGAGCTTACAGTAAAACAGGCTGGAAGGTCTTCGATAGGGAGAGTGGGCAGTATGCTCGGGGAATTGCTGAGGCTAGGAAGCTTACCGCGAATCTGAAGTTAGGCTATCGACCTGTGACCTCCTTCATTAATATGGCTTCAGGTATGATCAATACATATTCGAAGGTTCCTGCAAAGTTATTCGGTCGGGCAATGACCTTTATGAAAACTGAGGAAGGCAAAGCTCTTATAGATCGTAACCGGCCATATTTAGGTGAAGGCTTTGCTGTCAGTGAGTCAGGTGAGTTGATGGCTGATATTAAGAAGTGGCATCCATTATGGTTCCATCAGGCTCCTGAAGCTTTCAACAGGGAACACTGTTTCTGCGCTAATTACCTGTATGCTAAAGCTCAGGGAATGGATGAGGAAGCTGCGACATACTACGCACAGGAGGGTGTATGGGCTCAGCAGTTTGTTTACAATGTGGCTTCGCTTCCCAAATTGATGAGAAGTCCGACTGGAAGACTAGTAGGTCAGTTCAAGCCATACTTAGTGAAGCAACTCGAACTGTTTTCCAACATGACTACGGGTGAAAAGGTTAAGTTCCTGAGTGCACAGATGCTCCTGGGTGGGCCTCGAGCTATGCTCCTCACCCTCAGAAGTGTTCCCATATTGGGTATATTCGTAGGTTGGGATGAGATAGACGAATGGCTAAATACGCATTATCCTCATCTCTATAGAGGTGTGCCTGGATCACTCGGGCCGGCCAGTGTAGATATCAGTGCTCAAGCTGCATTCCAGATGCCACAACAACCTATGGATTGGTTAGGGCCATTGATTAGTGATATGTTTAAGTTACAAAGCCGAGTTCTTGGGCCCCTACTTGCGGGACGAGTAGATAAAGTCCTGCCTAGTGACGAATTCACTCATCCACTTGAAGTGGAATTAAATTTTAAAGAGCTACGGCGGAGAGAGATCTATAGATGGGTCAGGGATGCAGTTCCCTTCATGTACTACTGGGATCAGATTCTTAGCTATGCCTTTGATGACGAGGGATATATCCTGGATGATTTGGGTAGAAGGAAGTTTAATCCGCAGCATGAATGGCTGGATGTGGCTAAGCTGGTGGCTGGAGCTAAAACACCTGAGCAGAGTGCTTGGGAGAACAGCGAACGTAAGTGGATTAAAGATCAGCAGAAGATTCGTGAGGACAAGCAAAATCTACAGGCGACCATACTCGATACGATTGAGGTAGGGGGAACACTTGATGCAGATATTATTGAGAAGTGTAAGGAGTATGGCGTCACATATGAAGGCATCAGCCAGGTGGCCAAGGCTCGGCGCCTTACTCCTTACATGAGAAGAGTATTAGCTACTCAGCTGGTAGGCCGTCCAGCGGCGTTACAGCAACTATACCAGCCCCCAGGGCAGTAGTAGAGGCTGGAGAAAGTTCAGGAAATACAACTGGAGGCCTGAGAGTATCCATAAGCTCTCGGGCCTCTTCCAGTTGGTTGTTCAGAAAAAGCATGAAGACTATCTTCTCTCCTCCATTCATTTCCTCGAAGAGTTTCATAGCCTGTTGCATCTTAGCTGGGCTATACTTACATTCCAACTCCTCAAAGTGATTCAGAAGTTTCATAGCATAGCGGACCCAGGCTCTATGGGTTTGACAGTTCCGCCAATATCCACTGATTCTTTCTTCCTCATAGTAATGGCAGTAGTCGGTATCCTTCCCATGAGATGGACAGAGAAAGGTATGTAGTGCTTCAGCCATTCTACAAAGATATTCTGGCGGATCAGCAGAAATCATTTCGGTGAGCATCTCTCTAATTTTTGGATCAGATCTAGCCAATCTCTCAAGTAATTCACGTTCAGTTCCTTCAGGTATAAGTCCACCGATCATTATCCATTCTCCCTTGGTGTATAAGTTATGGTCATGTCCTTGTGGTCAGCATCAGTTACGACTTTGCAGATCTTCATCCTCTCCAATGTGACGACTATACGGATTAAGTGACCTTGATCATCGACGTCGTTCTTAAAGCGAAGCAAAAGATCGGAGAAGCGTATCTGCTTACAGATTGCTATCTCAGTGATTATCCTACTCATGACTTCAGATGAACGACCTAAGCCGTAACCGCTGAAGGTCTTAGCCATATTAACTTCGATTTCCTCAATGGTCGAGATAGCTCGGTTTAAGTCTTGAGCCGTCAAGATCATATCCCCTCCACGAGATGCATTGAGGATCATGGAAAGTTTCAGGGCGTGAGTCTGACGCCTTGAGTTATAGCCCTGTAAGTGGAGTTCCTTGAATGGCGGGTTTGCATCCTGTTGTGGATACCACTCAATCCACTTATCTATAAAACCTTGGTCTGGATGGAATTCTCCCATCATCATACTAATTTCTTCCAAGTCTAGCTTAAGATCGGCCTCCAGTTCGATCTCTCGGCTGTTTAAGAAAGGGATTGGTGAGACCTTGGCTTTATTCTCTTCATATACAAATATCATTCTACTAGTAAGACCACCTCCTATAGCATCCTTGGGTAAGGTAGTCTGGACGAGTTCAGGTGTAGTGGCACCAATAAGGTTGACCCATACACCTACAATTTCATCAGTACCCTGTCCCTTCGTACGATAAGTCCACTTGTCACGACAATCATACCAGTCTGTCAAGTCGGACATGAGTTGTACGTTGTTGTATCCTAGGAAGACAGTTAGTTCTTGGCTGAAGATTGTGAGGCTAGAATGCATGATCATCAGTCCATTGGTATTCTCTATGACATCCTTAGACTCTTCCAATGCCTTGATGAGTGCCTCACGAGTGGTTGCTTCAGCAGAGAGGCGTATACCTAGTTGGTTTAGGAAAACCATCCCAGGACCCATCGCTGTACCCTTGCGACACTTCCCCGCTGGGCCAACTAAAACTATATACATATTGGGATAGATTTCTTTTTCCCACTTAAGGAAGCACTTCCTCTTCATACAGGCTGCTATCATTGAGATTGCTGTCCACTTGCGATAAGTCAGTGGACTCTCGCTGTTCTTCGTGTACTCCAGCCATCCCGTTATCCAATCTTTTACTCTCCTCGGCATCTTTATTCTCCGTTAGTTTACCATAGCACTGCTGTAGGTTAATGAGGATTGAGATCAGTGAACTTCCGTCCACCTTCATCTTACTGCTAAGGTCATAACCCACGCTGATGTCAGCTGGGATAACGAAGTCACGATCATGCCACGGGACAGATTGCTCCAAGGCTTTCTTTATGAGGAAGAGTACCCTGGCATGATAAGCTAGTCCGGTGCTAATAGGGATTTGAAATACTATTGAATCGTGAACTTGGTTTAAAATTTCAACATAGTTAAAGGTTTGTTGATTGAGCCAGATAGTTAAGATTCCCCTCTTATTGATTATATGCGCGACAGTTGATTGGGGAATGTGTGAGTAGGCTTCTTTGAATAGGTCACGATCCCACCTATCAAGGAATATCCTACGTTTTCCAAAGGGATCAATGATCGTTCTGCCTTTACTCAGGTGATCTCGGATCCAGGCATGGTAACTTCGCACACCTGGATAAATTTTATGATAGGTATCCACTATAAACTTTGCGTCTCTTTCTGGGATTTCGTTTATGAGGGCAAACTCCTTATATCCCTCATCGTAGTTGAGGCTATGGTTGGATTTCTTTCCCCAGAATCGCCAAGTCTTATTTCCTCCACCTAGGGGACAGAAGATTCCTTCCTTGTCTTGCTTCTTTATTTCGTCAGGTGGTATTCCTGACATGAGAGAGGCAGTGAGGCAGTGAACATCCTTGCCACTTTCAAACGCTTCGACCATGGCTGGTTCAGGGGCGATGTAGGCCACGATACGGTTCTCAGCCTGAGCCAGGTCGATGGTGTACAGGAGGTAACCAAAGTCTGCTACGATGTACTTACGCATCACATCAGGCAGGGTTTGCACGTTCAGGCCTGTATCGAAGATGGACTTACTAGAGCTAAACCTTCCTGATTTGGTGCCAACAGGATTCATACTAGATCGAAGACGGTTATCAGAGTCCAGATTAACACCAAGATAAGAAGACTTAAGTTTCTGAGCCTTACGATGCTCAAGTAGAATCTTTGCTGCTGCATCTCCATTTCGCGCAAGACGCTTGAGAGCTGTCTCGTCAGTTGTAACTTTTCCCTTCTTTGTATACGCTTTATTCTTTCGCTCCTTGTAGAGCAAATCCTTGAGTTGCTGCGGAGATCGCGGGTTGATAGGATGACCCGCAACTTGGTTGAGTTCTTCCTCAAGCTGTGCAACTCTTGCATCATTATTCTCTCGCTCCTTAGCTAGGCCTTCTACATCTACCTTCATTCCCCTCCGCATCATATATATGAGAGGTGGTATGAGGGAGACTTGAAGACGGTAGGCGTTCATATTGTTCTGGAGTGCCAACTCTTTCATGAGAGCATCGTAGCATTCGATAGTTACGGCGGAGTCCTTCGCATTATACTCCCATAGAACTTCTTCACTCAGGTACATTCGAACCCATTTCTTCAGATCGTCTTTGTAGTAAGGCTCGTTAGTGTAGATGGAAGTAATGAAGTCTAAACTCTTCTTGAGGTCAGGGAAGGCTATAGCCTGAGCGATCATAGTATCTTCTATCGGCTCAGTTATTATGCCATAGCGGTTGAATAGGAATTCTGCATCAAATATGGTGTTATGACCTATTTTGGCTATATTTGGGTCTGCTAGTAATGTTGCTATAGCGTGCCAGATTTCTGTCTCTTCTAGGGGGTTGAAGTAATCTTCGCCATTGTTAAGGAAGAAGGGTATAGATATGACGTGATAAGGGGAGTAGGCAAAGGAGATGCAACTCACCTGCTCTCTATGCACTTCAATATCAAATGCTACACGAGGATGTTCTCTGCATAAGCGCAGATAGTCGAGACATTCTAGAAATGTTGGTCGAACGATCAGACTTCGCTTAGGGAGGCGTACTTCTGGAAACTGACTCTCGACTTTAATTTTCTGAAGGTCTCGACGAACGGGGTGGATAGTTAAGTAGTCTTCCCTTATGGAACCTGGATGAATTGTTGGGATTACTTTCTGCTTGTCACTCCACTTCGCAGTCAAAATACTCCCTCTCCAGCGTCCAATTCTAAACTTCCCAGTTACAGCGTAAAGTGCTGGATTACCCAGTGGGACGATTACGTTACACTGGAGTCCCTTAAGCTCTTCCTCTAGCTGAGCCGCATACTCATCGTATTTAGCTGATGTGTGTACTACTCCCTTCGTATCAGTCCAAATCCAACGGTTGATGGTCTTAGGCTCAACGTATTCATGAATGGTGTTGGTTACAAAGCATTCGCCACGGGCGATGCCTATGGAATGGAGCAGTTCAGTTAGTTGTTGGCCATCATAGCCCACGAAGGGGCGGCCAAGAGCAAGTTCAGTCTTGGCCGGTGCTTCCCCTACGAAGGCGATGTTGCACTGTTTTGGTCCTTCGCAGAAACGTCTTCCCACTTTTTCTTCCTCCGTTCTCGGTATGTTTCTATTTGTCCAACTATTAAACAGATAAAGCCTAAGGCTAACATAGCCCAATCGAATCTAGTCATGGTGAAGTTCCAAATGAAAATTTCGTAACAGTTATTCTTCCCAAGGCAGTTTGCCTGCTCTGGTGTCGGACTTCGCTGTGGTTCCTTCAGGAATTTCTGCATCCGTACAGACTGCAGGCCTCTTCTCCTCAGCAGCGTGCTGAAACTTGAATCTCTCCACCAGTACGCAGTATCCTACATCTGGTACAGGAACTGAGAGGACTATAGGCTGAAAGCCATGGATAGTGAGGGAGTATTCATGCCTCCACTGATTAAGTTTCATCTGGATGTCCTTAGCCTTGCCAGTTAAGATTTGGAATTCTCCTTGCACCTTTCACCTACCTTTCTAGCGAGAATTAACTTTATTATATCTTTCAGTAATACTTGAAACCTGCTCGGAATAGTCTTTCCATTTAGGCCATAAGTCTATCTTTTCGGGAGCTGAGACAGCCAGAGAAGTGGGATGATCGTTATAGAGCTGTACTCGCTCACGATAGGCATGAGCATTACTCTGAGCAAATTTATTCTTCCACTCCCTTTGCTCAGGAGTCTCTATCATTTGATGCTCAGCTACGATGTCTGTTGCTATTTTATTCTCATAGCCGGCTTTCCATGCTCGATAGCAATAGTCCAAGTCTTCGTATCCATATTCAGGATAGCCTTCGTACTTATAGCCTATAGCATCAATGATATATCGGGCGAAGATGTGAGGACCAACGGTGTATATACAGTCAGCCATAGTCTGACCTTGGTCTACTCGTTCAAAGTTCACTCCCATTATTCCCAGATTGGGAATCTCGAAGTAGCGCTTATAGATAAGATACATCCACTCATCTTGGAGCAGGAAGTCGTCTGCTGTTTCGATGATTAGCTCACCCTTAGCTCTGAGGAGGAGTTGGTTGTCCATCTTTGCGTAGCCTAGTTCAGCTGGAGATTTAAGAAACACTTCTGGCCTCTTGTTGTCCAGCTCAAGTTCTACCCAACTAGGGATGAAAGAGTTATAGCCAATCAACAGTTCGTAATCACGTCTTGCTAAGCCTGCCCGACGGACATTCTCAGAAAGCAGGTCAACCGTGCGTTTCGCTCTCGGGGATGCATAGTTCACATTCGTCACTATTAGCCACGATATCTTTGGATTCATTAGTCACCAGCCTTTCATCCTCGCTCTGCAACGCGTAGACATATGAGATAGATTCTCTCACTGCCATGCAACCAGGCAGCGAACCACCTTTCCTTGTGCCACATTTGACTAGAGTGTTATCACCTAGGAAAGTACCTGGTGCTAGAATTACCCCTCCTCCAATACGTACACCATTGCCAATGATCGGAGGGTTGATCTTAGTTGAGTAAGCTCGATGGTGGGCTATGTCTCGAGTGTTAGTAGTAATAACTCCAGGTCCAAAGAAACAGTAGTTCCCGATTTTCATACCCATAGTTAAATGACATTGAGGCTCGATAGTTGTATGATGACCAATCCAGCAGTCACCTTCACTTACACATTGATGGCTAACGACTGAATCGTGGCCGACAATAGTGTGATGGCGAAAGACCACATTGTGCCCGATGATGCAGTTATCTCCAATCTCACAGCCTTCTTCTAGGACTACATTAAATCCCAGTCGAACATTCTTCCCTATTTTTACACTTGAGTGAATTCGATCCAGTAGTAGGTTCCGGTAATTCATGTTCAACTCCGTTCAAAATTTGATTATAAGTTCGCTCCCATTTAGCCACGTTGGTTTCGATGGAGTAATTTCGTAAGGCATCCTGCCTAGCGTTGAATACTAGCTGATCTTGCCAGTGGGGTTGCTTCAGTTTTTCGATACAACTAATCCACTGATCAGGATCATTCTTATGAGCAAGCATACCGTTCTCGCCATCGACTATATCCTCGTTGTAGGCGTCAATGTCAGTAGCTACGGTAGGTATGCCAATGGCAGTATACTCTAGCCAATGGATGTTTGACTTGGCTCGGTTCAGCTCGTTGTACTTAAGTGGTGCGACCCCTATACCTCTCGCCACTTGATATGCTTTAGGCAGATACTGATCTAAGGTGGTTGGAGGAATTTGTGCAGTAACATAAGGTTCCAGTTCCTTAGGTATCTTGCCCATGGTTACGATGCGTTGCTGCCTGAGCCAGCTTTTAGGGAGACGTGCAAGTATCTGCAGGTCATAAACGTGGGTATCTCCACCAAACCAGAAGATTAGGTCTGAGTGAGACTGACATCTCGGGGGCATGCAGTAAGCTGCTTCGGGAAAAGAGTTAGGTAGGACGACTACCTCATTGTACTTGGAGTACTTTTTCGCCAGGTAGTTAGTACTGACAGTAAGGATGTCAGCAGCTTCAGCCATCATAATGACGTATTTCTTGTTGCCTTTGCTTGCCTTGTAAGCAGGATTGGACAAAGGAACATTGAGCATATCATCGTCTAAGTCTAGGACGGTTTTAGCTCCAACGAACTTAGCCTGCTGCATTAGGCTCCAGCCTACTTGGTCACACATTCGTTGGGAGACAACTATATCAGTACCAGGACAAACTTCCTCCCTATGCTCAGCATACACTACTTCATGTCCAAGCCGGATGAGTTCGTTGCCTGGATAAAAGGAGCGCCATAATGCGCAGCCGTTTCTAGCTCCGTTCAGATAGACTATTTTCATATCTCCACTTCTCCCAGAACTTCATTAATTCTTTCCAACTCATAGCTATAGGAACATCCAATTCGCATGCTAGCTCAATCTCTTTTGCTGTACCTTCACTACATTTACGTAGTTCATGGCAGAATACTACGTCAGAAACTTCTAGGTAGGCTAGGCTATTTTCCCTATAGTCTTCAATGCTGAGGCAATTCTGGCTCTGGCAGAGGACTAACTGAAAATCCAGCCAGGGGATGTATGGAGCCATACCCATCCATAGAAGGGTGTGTCCTACTCGTATTCCCTCCTTGATATTCTCCAATACTTCCAACCCCCGCGTTCCAGTTACATAAGGGCCGGCCACATAGACTCGCATCCGTCTCATTCTTCCTCCTTCACTGCTTTAGGGTATGAGGTGAAGGGCATGCTGGCACTTTGCAGGCGGGCAGCGAAGCTAGCTTTGTAAGTTTCACTTAGCTCGTACCCGAAGGCTTGCATCCCTACGTTGTGGGCAGCTAGGATTCCGTTCCCAGAACCTAGAAAAGGTATGCAGATGATATCTGTGGGCCCTACGAAGGTTTGGTAGATCTCGCTCATCAGCTCGATTGGCCGCTCGGTTGGATGAACTTTGAATTGTGGAGGAACTTTCTTAAACTGAAAAACATTCGATCGACCCTGTTTCTTGATTAACCCGGTCTCCTTCGTATAGTACATAAATACTTCGAAGTTTGAGCCAAGTGTCCGTTGCGGAGTATGGGTTTGCCCCGCTCCATCCTTTACCCAGATGGCTGGCATAGGGCGACCTTTGAATCCTATTTCCTCCAGCAACTCTGCCATTACTTGATGCCATGGATCCATGCCGTACCACAGGATGAGCCATCCCTTGCTCTTTAAAATTCGGTAGGAGCGTTGAAGGATACCTGACATGAAGTCTAGGTATTCATTCTGATCTACCTCATTATACGAGCGGAATTTCATATCCTTGGTACCCACCCGCTTGTTGTCCTTCAGGTCGATGCTATACGGTGGGTCGATCTCGACCAGGTCTACGCTACCTTCTGGTACCTTGTCAAGGCCCACAGCTGCATCACAAATTATGAAGTTGTTTAGAAGCTTTTTAACCATTACGTCACGACTGGAAGTGGCCTTCTGTTTCTCAACTTGCTCCAGTAGCTTTATGTTAACTGTGGTATCCTTCAGGGAGCGAAGCATCTTAGCAGCTTCCGCCTTGTTCTTACAACTCTTGAGTTGAGGAATCATCTCACAGGCCTTGGCTAGCTGGATATCGAGGGAGGTGTTGGATTGACTCTCGCCCAATAACCGAGATGTGTCAGCCATACTGTGGCCGGTAGAGTGGGGGGAAGTAGTCTTGGTTCCATGCTTAGATTTCATCAGCTCGTCGATTTGCTTCTTGAGGTCTATCTCTTCTTGCCATTCCAGCCCTTTACGGTGGAAGTTCTCAGCCAACTCGAGAGTGCGCAGATCGAGTTCATCAAGTTGACCAAACACTCTGACTGGAATCTCGGTGTAACCGGCCGCTTTGATCGCAGCAAATCTGCGCCCTCCAGCAACCAGTACAAGGCTCTCGCCCCTACGAGTAACCGCAATAGGCTGAATAAGCCCATCCTTCTTGATTGAATCGGAGAGTCCTGAGACATCACCCATCTCCTTTCTGAAGCGTTCTCCTACTTCTATGCTTGATATATCCACATACGCGAACTCTGCCTCAAGCCTTGACATCTTTGCCTCCTGTTAGAAGAGTTAATAACTTTTGGAGTTCATCTTTGGTGAACCCATTCTGGATTTTGTTAGAAGATGCACGAGCCTTAGTCACCTTCTCCTTAACGACTTTAGGCGCAGACCTCGTAGGAGTGTAATTTCTACGAAGTCTGCGTATCTCCATGACTGTATCGTACTGTTCCTGACTAGTCAAGGAAAGAAAGGGAGTTCGCAAATTCTTTAAAGTTGCCACATTTCCCTCCTGTTATGTAGATTATACAAGCATCAGTGAAGAGAGGGCATAGTTTATCTCCTCTATTAAACATCCACTCTCTTTCACCCGTCTTAGCATTAACTACCTGTTTGGCGCCAAGTATGCCGTGATACTTCATAGCCTGCTCTAGCCAGTTTATAGGTATGGATACTTCAGGATTGGGTTTCACAGTCACATTCTCCTCCAGCTTCATTACTAGGTTTGGTATCGGAAAGCAAATTAGATACAGGGTTATCAGTAGTAGGAACATTTCTGTACGCATCACACATCCTCATTTTTCTAGTGAGAAGAGCACCTATTGCCATGCCACCTCCCGCTTTCAGCAGGGTTATTAGATCATCTATGATCACCTCGAACAGGCTACGCCTCATACCCCATGGAATAAGGTTGAGTAGATCGTATTCTTGATCTTGGCGAATCTCCACTAACAGTCTTGGTGGGGCTTTTGTCTCCATGTAAGTCTCCTATAGTTAGCCCCTATGTACTAATACCTTAATAACTTATAAAAGGTGGGAGCGTTCAATCCACCAAATGCTGTCAGTTCCCACACTAGTTAATGTTAAAGAGTAGAAAGAAGAGGAACGCTCCCAACCTTTGATTGATAAACTCCTACCTAAATTTACCTAGGCAGGTGAAATCCATTTCTTGACTTCATTCTTAGTGCCATACTGCCCATCATCTTTCTCAGAGAGGATGGCCCACGCAGTCAGACCCTTCCAATCTTCAAGGTTCTGCCCTTGGCTGAAGTCAATGTTGAAGCATTCGCCGAAACGTTTCAGGGCGAGCTTGCGATTGTTGTCCTTCTTGGCATCCTGTCCCTGAGGGAAGAACAAGCCGGTGTAGATGTCCTTGGTAAAGGGCTCGTCAGGAATATCCAAGCGGACTTGCACCCAGTTTTCACCTGCCTTAGATTTCTTCATCTCCGCATTGATGATTCGGACGACGACTTCAGAACCGTCTGGTTTAGTGGTGAGTTCCTGGGCATCGCTAAGGTCCAGACCGTCCATGAAGGAACCTATGCTCTCGCCATTACTACCATTTGTAAATTCGTCCATTGTTTGTCTCCTTATAAGATTTAAGTGTTAAGTGAAAATTAGGTTGCAGTTTCCTTTTATCCTTGTGTTTCACCTCCTTCCGTTGTAATGTCGAGGGGTGGTAAGTCTGTGTAGTCATAGCCAGCTTTCTGCAGAAGATATTTAATATCTGGCTTCTCTCTGAGGTCGAAACGCCCCTCACGCCCCAACCTAGTACGTGCATCATACATGGAAGTCTTGCGAGTGATCAAGTGCCACTCAGTGCCTTTGCTACTTTCAACTGAATCAGCGTAGTACACTTCGTCAAAGAGCAGTGGGATTCGGCCCTTCAACTTCCCAGTAACCATTGGTGTAGCGAAGGTCTTCCCAGTTACGTCATCCTTCATAACGTCGGGATGAGCCGTGAGGATACAGTCACAGGGCAAGTCGAGCATTTCGTGCAGGAAGTTCTCAATGAGAACCATTTGAGGATACCAGTCTTGTTGAAAGGGAGTGGTACCAGCTCGCTTGTCTTTAGCCATTACCCAATTAAGGGCTGTTTGAGCTAGGGTGGTTAGGCTATCGACTCCAAAGGTACCGACCATAGAGAAGAAACCACTTGCCTTGAGTTCATGAAAGACTTTGTCGAATAGTGCCCAGGCCTTCGGATGGTAAGGATCCTCGCTCTCGAAGCGAGAGTCGACTAAGAAGGTACGGCCATCTATGTCGTCTATCAGGGTCTTGTATCCGCCTGGGTCGAATGAGCAGATGAATACAGGACGACGAGCTGTCTTGAAGATGCGTGTCTTACCCGTGCCAGTACGACCGTACTCAAGGAGTTTGAAGCGTTGGGTCTTAGCTGATTCCTTATGAGCATTGTAGGCTACTTGCGCAAGGCTAAGTGCCCGATTAAAATTGGGTAGAAGTTTGGTCACTTCAGTCATTGTTTACCTCCAAGTAGTTAGCTGCCTCCTTCGCGTGGTCGAGTGGGTTCCAGCGTTTGATCCTATAGCCTACTGGAGGCTCATCCGTACGAGGGAGAGGGTTAGTCCAACTTGTACAAAAAGAGTGGTAGCCACAGGTTCCATAGTGGGTACATGAAGTAGTACGGCGCCGGAAGCAGTCCATCACTGAATGGCTCTCATTATAGGACATGAGTATATTAGTTTGATGCTGTATTTCCCTTATAATTGCTTCTACCTCATAGAGCCATCCTTCCATCATCCCCATCGTTTTTCGCACAAGGACACGCTTGAAAGGAGTTTCTTCCACACTCTTAAACTTCTTAGTTGAGTCCCCTTTGCGGAAGAAGGTGCCATTTATTACGGCGCCCCAGACCTGTTCTTGTGGATAGAGGCAGTAAAGGACGTTGATGTATGTGCTGATTCCGAGATCAAGTATCCACCCATCAGCCCAGGCTTTACTATCCATAGAGCCAGTTTTGTGATCCATAGTAAAGTAACCACGACTGTCTTCCAATATACTGTCAAGACGAAAGTAAAGTTTATTCCCCGAAGGGAGGACAATACTACCGCCAGTTTCAGTATAGTGGACTACGAAATCATCCGTACCATAACGTGCTGCGTACCAAACGAGCAAGTTGCGTGCGTTATCAGGGGTTTTAGGGAAGTTAATCGCGTCCATATCCAGCCCGAAAGATTCTCGGTAATAGGAGTTCATTCTATTGTAGCCTTTCATAATTGCATCTGGACTACAATGCCCCTTAAGCATTTCTTCCATCGCTCGGTGCCAAGCCTCACCAAAGACCAGATGAAGGTTTGGAGTCTCAGGAACCCATCCGAGCATGTATTTATAGAAGTATTTCCGTGGGCATTCTTCGAACTCCTTGAGCTTTGATGAGTCGTAGATGTCCCACGATGGGTCATAAAGTTCTTTTGGATTCATTTCTTCATAGCCTCCTCAGTAGCTTAAGTTGGGTATCTGGACTTTGGTAGTAGGCTTGCTACTGCACAGCTTGTTCTCGTCCAGTTTGTGGTCTCCGCACCAGTCACTTTCATAAACCGCCGGCCAACCACTCATCGTGGGAGCATGTCTCCTACAGCGACCCAGCTCAGTCTTCTTTCCGTTCTCGTCCAATTTTTGAACGGAGTACATACAGGTTCCGCAACGCATCCCCGCTGATCGATGTTTCCAATTGTCTTCACAGTTTCCATTCATTCCACAAGTCCTTTCTCCCTCAAGATGTTTTCCATTTCGATAATAGTTGAGTCGAGATACCGAGGTACTCCCCACTCAATCTTGCGGGGATCCATCCTTGTCTTGTAAGCTCGAGGGTAAAGCTCAATCGTGACGGGTCCCTTAGCATAGCCTTTTTCACTTAGGTTGTAGTCAACAACACAGAGGACTGGGAGACCTAACTTCTTGAAATGTTCCTCGACATAATCCTCCATGTAGGTCTTAGCTTCGAGCAAGTCTCGATAGCGCAGATGACCTATGGCCAATTCAAGATCGATTTCTTCACTCATAGAAGAACTTTCCTTTCTACATACTTGTCCTCTTTATATATGAGGAGATTCAGACGTTTGTGTTTGACGGCAAAGAGAGCAGCAGCTACGGCACAGCTCACGCTGAGACTTGTAAGAAGGATATAGTCGTCTGGTCCTGACCGTTCGATATAGTGCTTGAATTGACGCACGATGTTTGAGACACCAAAGCGGCTCAAGCGACCAGAACTCATATAGACCAACCTCCCAAAGCGTTCAGCATCTGAATAGTCATGCCCCCCTTTGTTCGTCACCAGAACCATTGGGCGTCCCTTCACCTGATCCACCTCCTTTCTTCACGCCTACCCTTTCTCCAGCAAAGTTAACACCAGGAAAAAGACGCACGTTGTTGGATTTTATAACAGTTGCTTCGTTAGGGTTTGGCTCCTCAGCTACTTCCTCCACTTCTTGTGGGAAGGCAACGATAGCAAATTTCATACCTACACAGGTTTCGAACTTCCGATTTGCTAACTTGCAGATTTCTTCGATCAAGCCATGAGGAGTCATTCGCATCTCACTGGATACATCCTTAATGACCACCTCAGGCTTGACTCTAGTGAAGTAATCTGGAGGAAGGATTTCCTGTACTTCATACATCCTCATTAAGCCTTTTACACTTTTCGTTCTTCGGATCATTGTGGTACCTCGATGTCCTCTACGAGGACAGGCCAGTAATTACGAAATTTTGATAACAGTTTGGACATTAACTCACGCATCTGAGGATGGGCTGGCTTGCTAGTACGCAAGCGTAGGACATGGCGCCACTCACGCATATTAGCTGTCATAACAATGCGGGTGGCAATAGAGTTAGGGAGTACGGAGCGGGCTTCCTCAGGCTTGCGTCCACTCCTGATGAGAGATGTGTAACGGGCTTCTACCTGAGCCATAGCGTTATACCACATCTTCCTGTCGATGGGCTTCCATAGGAAGTATCCGTGGGGACGAATGAACTGAAGGTGACCACTATAGTTGACATACCTAGTGCTCTCCTGAGAGAAGGAAGCCAGCCGATGACGTACCAACTCGTGAGTTATGCCGCGGTCAGTTACGAAGAGGACGGTAACTGAGCCATGCTCTATAAGGGATTCATGCCCCTGAGCAATGCGGGCACGGAGGAACTCTACCTCACCACCTTCCTTATTAGACTTATAGCAGACTCTTCCAGCCCGCGTGAGTAACTTGAGCATTCCTGGTGTGGAGGCAAGTATCTTATTGGATTGTTCTATTACTTCCATCGTATTGGACTCCTCTCCTATTGAGTTCTTCCTTAATTATTTGTTCTATTTGTTCGTTCACTTCAATACGATACTGGACTGCATCAGTCCCGTTGTTGTAAGTAGTCAAGCCCATAGCCTTGGCTTTCCTGGCCACAGCCAAGTCATCTTGTGTTTCTTCCAGGTCCTTAAGAAGTTCTTCAGTAGGAAGCTGTTCTATACTCATTCCTCACCTTCTCCTTTCTCCGGGGCGTCGGGAAGGGGACAGAAGTCGGGGATAACTTCTTCATCTAACCTTCCAGTTCCTCTCCAATCCGTAATTTGCTTTTGTGCAAGATTGCAGCCCATTCTAAACCCATTAAAACAATGTGGACACTGGCTACACTTCTCAATCCTCAGCATCTTCGCCATTTCACGCCTCCTTCGGGTCAATGATAGTGAGAAGTACGCCGTGACGAGGCTTGCCTGTGGCTGGATGCAGATATTGGTACTCCACTTTGGCAATCTTCCCTATCAATTCCTGCTTTCTCTCCCACAACTCTCTCCGATTTTTCAAGGTCAAGAAAGGGCCTGAGCCTACGTCAAATGTCTGATCGTCTTTACAGCAAATTACTGAGCCTAAGGAGTTCTTAGGCATACCTTCTATACTTATTTCCTCCTTGCAACCAACGATGAGGTAGAAGTCTTGCTTCTTAGGCTTGAACTTCATCATCGCAGTGCTTCGGCGCCTAACGTAAGCGGAGAGAGGATCGCGAACTATAAACCCTTCGTAGCCTTGGTACTTTGTATAGAGTAAGCCGAAGACTTCTTCCTCCGTCTCCACTTCATCATGTTCCACGAACATAACGTTAGGCATTTTGCTACAAGCCTGAGAGATCATCTTGAGGGTTTCCATCCTGATACGCTGTGCCATCCAGTCGATCACTACATCGAACACATAGTAGTTCATCATCTCAAAATCGTCATGCTGGTTGACCTTCCTCGACACAATGGAGTGAATGTCTGCAAAGGGCATGCCATGATAGTACAGCTCTCCATCTAACTCCAGGTCGGCTTTGAGGCCACTCAGCTGTTCCTCGATATGAGGAACTGAGTGGATAGGGTTTTCCTCAGAGCTCAAGAGTAATGGGGGCTCACCCTTCCGTAGGATAGCGCGGCACCGCTCTCCGTCCAGTTTCGGCTGGACAATCAGAGGGCGATTGTACTTCTTTAATCTCTTCGACTCGAAGGGGTACGCTAGCTGTATCCCCGATCTCCTTGTGTACATATGACACCCCCTTTTCTGCCATCTCTTCTCCTATAATAATGGCGGCAGCGGCTGCATAGTTAATGATGTCAAGTATCTCATTATACTTGGCTTGTAAATCAGTTATGCGTGGAATTTCTTCAGCCTTCTTAGTACATTGGCCCAGACTATATCCAATGCCGAAGACTCGTGCGTAGCGGCAGATTTGCTGGTGGTGGAAAGGCTCTTTGTCCCGAGTAACGTGGCGCAAGCCTTTGCCCCTCGAGGCACGAAGGTACGCCTCGCGGTAGACCACTAAGAGGTGATAGTAAGGATCATCTCGTTCTGCTTTGATGAAGGACATGGTGGCTCCTGAAGGTTGAAAATTTAATTAAAGTGGACGGTACGTAGCACAAGGAAATACTCGTTGGTATTAGACATAGAGAAGTGAGGAATGGATTTGCTAGACCGTCCACTTTAGTTAGAGAGGAGGGATTCACTACCCCTCCTCCCTCGCTCGTAACTTGAGAGAATGTGGCTAACCGATAGCCCCAGAAGCGAGCATCTCCTGAAGCTTCGCAATGAAAGCCTGCTGTTCTTCGGGAGACTTGTTTTTGAAGTCGTCGACCACCGCAGCATACTTATCGCGCTGGACACCGACGGTCTGGCCGAGAACCCACTTGTTCATCTCCGACTGGATTTCTTCCTCAGACTTGCCGGCTACGAGAAGTTTCCGCATTTGGGCCTGAGCATTGATTCGGGCCTGAGCCTTGTACACGTTGTAGACCACCTCTTCGCCGAAGCGATCCTTGGCCTCCTCGAGGCTTCCACCGAAATCGTACTCGATTCCTGCCTTGAGTTCAATATCCTGCCCGTCCTTAGTCACTACCGTCATCGCATTGATTTTTTCCTTAGCCATCGTTAGGCTCCTTTCCGGTCCGAAGCGGACCAAACTGAATTAATATTACCTCCGACCTCCGGAGTTCGAGGACTTTCAAGTCCCAACATAAGCACAATATACAATATTTAAAATTGTTTGTCAAGTGAGGGGTGCATTTCACCTAAAATATTTTATCAGCCAGACAAGCACCCAAGCTGCAGCAATCATCACTGCCAGAACCTTCAGAGCATTAATCATCTTCATTCCTTTCCTCTAAGTGAATTCCTGAGAGTGCACGTTCCAGTTCAGCTGCCCTATCTTCGATCGATTGCTCGGATGGGTACAGATCTGGGTCCGTAGATTGGTTTTCAATCCTATCCAGCACCCCACCTTCGGACTTCAGAGCCTCCTTCCCCATCTCACGGACTAGAGCTCTAATGGTTGAATCTTTGCGTGCGGGCACTGATTCAAAATATCCTTGGAACTCAATCATAGCTTCGGTTGTAGTGGCAGGGCGGGTAGCTTTGCCCACCTCCACTAAGATTTGTGAGAACATCTCGATAGCACTCTTAACGAGTTCGCTACGTGTCCTCGGTGACCGACCAATAGCTCGCATGTACCTCAGGATGGTCACAAGATCCTGTAGGTCTCCCCTAAATTCCAGGGTAGCTGTGTTAATTCCCACTAATTGCCTCCTTATAAAGGATTATACGATCTTCTAGGTAGTTCAGCTCTTTCTGCGCTTCGTCTATTTCTATTCAGCGTTGCTTAGGTGAAATGCCGCAACGCATGATAGCTAGAGTACAGCGCAGGATGAAGGCCTTAAGTCCTAGAGTAGAAATATCTTCTGTCACTTGTCCTCCATACGTTTGGCTATTTTAGTCATAGCATTGAAAGTTTCTAACGCTTGCCCGCCTTCCCGCCTAGCACTTAGATCTCCGTAGGCATACTCAGCAAAAGCTGAGATGAGTGCCTGAGTGCAGCGGATCATAGTAGCACAAATCATCTGTGCATCGGTATAGTTATCTTTACTCAAGTTTCCCTCCTTTCTAATCAGATGTGTCATAACTTCGTACCCTTCCACATTTTTCGCACCTAATTACATGGTAGCACATTCCTAAGTGGGTTATGCCTTGGTCGATGCAGTCTCTCTGAGACAATTCCCCGTAGGTGTGCTCCTTACACTTTGCATCTAATGAATCCTTGAGGACCCAACTCCAACTCCAGCACTGCTCACAACCGACTTTATAGTTGTGTTCTCCAAAACTATCTTCAATCTTGTAGCCAAGGATGCCTCTACCTTCACACACGTGGCAGAGTACATAGTCAGGACTTGGCTGCTCCTTTTACGCCCTCCTTCTCTAGTACGTAGAAAGTTCTTTCCATCTTATTTCCCCCTAGTTTTCTTTCCCCGGACCTCTTCAAGTTGTTGTTTTAGGTAGGTGATTACATCCTCCCAGTTGTCTGAGGAGAAGCTTCCTACCATTCTAATTTCTCCGTAGTACTCCTTTCTTGTTTCACCATCCCTGTGAAAGATGCTATGAGAGATGTAGTACTCTCGGCCCCTAGCCAACATTCTGATACTTCGAAACGCTGAGTCAAATGTCATAGCCATAGTTTACTCCTTATCTTCTTGGTTAGTCCAGCCATACACTCTACGCCACCTAGGAGTGGAATTGGGCACTTTAAAGTTACATACTTGTTCTACATCTGCGCATTCGGAGTCAGGGACGTTGACTATCAGAACGCAGGCTCCATGTGTAGATGTTTCACATTCACTACAGATGAATATAGGCATTACTTTTCCTCCCTCTTAATATCTTCTCTATGCTTAACTAAATACTCATTAGTCAGCCTGTAGAGATTCCTAGCCTCATACATTCTCCTATGCAACCCAGCACTGTGAGCTACCTCCATCTCTTTTAAGGATTTTACCATAGTGTCCCATACATCCTCTAAACAGAAATCAGCTATCTGCTTACCATCTTGGCGAATCGTCAGATAACCATCATTAGTGAATATGACCTCTATCTTATGTCCCACAGTTTGATAGAACATGGTACGCATTCCTTACTCACCTCCTCCCAATGTTTGATGCAAGCTTGAAGCATATCGCTCTCCTTCTATAAGTGTTGGTTGAAAATTCGGTTACAGTTCAATTGTATCGTCTAAATACCTTCCACACATTTCACATCTATTATAACCATAGTCGCTAGTATGAATCTTAATATCTGCATCAGGATAATCATTAGAAATGATTCGTTTCACTGAACATGCGAAGCACAATTCTTCTCCTCTATTCTGATCTACTAAGAATATAAAGCATTTTATCATAACTTAGCCTTCCTACTAATGATTGAAAATTTCATGGCAGTTTGCCATCTTGAGAAGTGCCAGCGGCAGGATTCGAACCTGCACGGTGGATTGCAAGCATGGAAGTTCCACCTCTCGCATTGTGCCGCAACGCAGCACCCATGCACCCTGATAGCGTCTACCAATTCCGCCACGCTGACACTTCTTGTTATGCCGGAGGCAGGGAGTCGAACCCTGCTAGGATCATTGCAAGCCAGCTCTTAGCTTACTCACCCTACTGCCGTGCTCCGGCTTCAGTCTGTGGAGGCAGACTATTTATTTGCAAAGTCTTTCATTACATGCTCAGAGAGTCCCTGTACGTATATGCTCTTGGCTTGCTCACAGGCCTCGTGAAATACCTGAATAAGCCCGAACCTAGGTAACCCAGGGCAGTGAGTTGTAGTACAAGAAACCTTGACCTTGTCGCCCTCGTCAAGAAGTACAGTAATATTGATCATTCCCACAGTCTCGCCAGCACGTAGGGCCTTAAGAACTTCCTCTAAAGCCTGTGCAGTCTCAGTGACATACTTCAGATCAGTAGTCTTAAACTCATTAACTATTGGCACTTCAGTAGCTTCTTCAATAACCAATTTGGGAACTTTATCATAATTCGTCATATGTGTACCTCCACGGGTTACTAAGGATTTAAACTATTTCTTCACCAAAGACTCAAGCAGCTTATCAATGGGAAGATTCTTAAGCATCTTCAACTCAACCTGCTCGAGCATATTATATATTACGTCATGAATGTCTCTGAGGTTCACAGGCTTGCGCCTGCAGATACAGGACTCAACGCGGGTGTGCTCAGGAAAGTTGTCCTCAGGCTTGTGCATTATACTAATGATTACGCCTATAGCCTGTCCCTCTTTGACCATCTTAGTTGCATACTCAAGCTGACGCAGCGTAGCCTCTTGGAACTTAGGTTCAAAAAGATCTGGACACCATTCTTCATTAGGCTTTTCTGCTAAAAGCTCTTCCTGTTCCTTAGGAGTTAAAGAATCCAGGAACGCATTCACTTCTTCCTCAGTCGCAGTAGCGGGGTCAAACTCTTCCACGCTGTCTAACAATTCCTTCATACAATTCGCTTTAGTCATTCTTTGCCTCCACACAAGTTTAGGTTATCACTTTTTATCAGGGTTGATTAACTTCCAAGTTACACTCGCAACCTTGCCCCTGATTCGCTTGCGTATTACTTGCTGGTAGCCCAGGTCAGATGGTAGGTCTCCCCTCTCTACCATCTGCGCCAGGCCACGTAACACTTCTGCATATTCATAGCGAGAGCGGGAGCTAGGCTCCCACAAACGAATGGTTAGAACTAACATATCTCCTCCCTCTTTACCCGTTATAGCCTCCTCACTGCGGATTTGTGGGAGGTCGGGTTGATACAGCATTTGGCCTCCTATTCCTTGTCCTCATAGATATCGAGGAACTGTTTGAGTGAACGGAGAATCCTCTCTTCTCCCGTAATATAGCAGGCATAGTAAACACAATCCTGTTTGGTATGAAAGACGCAGTCTCCAGAGTCATGGCGCCACAACTTGCCATCCTTAGTGAAAGTGTGAGTATGGGCTGTGTCCCGTATGAGGAAGAAGTCCACTGTGACCTCGAGCTTCTTCCCTCCTTCTGTGGTTTTAGTCGTTACGTTCTTACTCATCTGTCGCTCCTACTACATGAAAAATTCATGGAAGTTAGACCCAGGCCGCTATGCCTGCTTACTTACCACAGCCATAGCCTTCTTGACTACCTTGTCTTTAGTAAACATATGACACGGACAGGCTCTGGGTGCGGTTGTGAATAGCTGAGTCACGTTCATACCAGAGAAAGGTTTGTGATTCTTAAATAATTCATAGCAGGTTTTGCACTTAGTGAGGTAATGATCACTAATGTACTCATCTACTTTCCATTCGGGCAGGATTTGCCTGATGATCATGCGATCAAAGGGACAATACTTCCCCTGCTCTTCCCTCTCCAGCGTCAACCATAACTTGATTGCCTTTACTTCAACTTCTGTCAGCTTCATTCCTCATCCTCCCACTTATCTCCTGCCTCAGGCACAACTTCCCTAGGCTGGGTTGGTTTTCTATAAGTTATAGGCATCCCCTCCCGCGTGCGGAAGAGTTCTTCCCTATCCTTCACTGAGCTTACGTGGAGATTCAGCAGATTCTCCGTCACCTCACGTAAGCGATCGATGTCCAAGCTCCAGATGTAAGCT
>Ga0116143_10001816_pt1 | contig 24793 bp, 29 predicted proteins | sample AD_UKC034_MetaG_FD_89745 | JGI IMG/M metagenome (GOLD analysis project Ga0116143, IMG submission 89745) | Active sludge microbial communities of municipal wastewater-treating anaerobic digesters from USA - AD_UKC034_MetaG | ecosystem: Engineered > Bioreactor > Anaerobic > Digestate | place: USA...
CAATAATCCAATTTCTCGGATGATTAATATCTGGATTCCGTTCTATATGCTCTTAGCAGGTGCGATGCCACGCTCTACAGGTAAGCAATCCTATACCTCACCATTCTACTGCCAGATCTATGATCGAGGTCGTCTCCAGTCCCGTCTGGCTATGATTGAATCTATCAGTATTACGCGAGGCACTTCTAATCTTCAATTTGATACACAAGGGCAGGCATTGGCCTTAGATGTGTCGGTGAATATTGTCGACCTCTCAACCATCATGCACATGCCGATGTCTTCAGGGAAACTCCTTGAGACAGACATTACCATGGATGAAGATAATATTGCTGCCGACTACTTGAATGTTTTAGCGGGTATGGATATCTATAGTCAGATATATCCTTTCCCTAAAGCACAATTAAAGATGACAAAGAAGCTGCTTGCTGCTAAGCAGAAAGCGACTTCACCTGCCTACCATGTTTCTTTATTTAAGAACTCCGTTGAAAACGGATTTATTAATGATATCACCCTAGGTGCATCGGGCGCGTTGTCAGACTTGATTCAAGTACCAATTGCAGGAACGGCTGTATTTGAAGGCGAACGTTTTTAAACGTGAACACAGTGAGTACGCCTTTTGGCGTACTCACTGTGTCGATTAGTCATGCTCGCATCAAATACGCACCTAATAGAAAATCATCATCGTTAGATGGTGCACTATTTAAAGAACCCTGCCCAAAGCTTCGATCAGAAAGACGAGCACTGAAAGCATCAGATAAATCTGCTCGATTTCTTGAAGACTGAGCAATACTCACACTTCCATCAAACTGACTTCGATTCCAATCTTCATTTAAGAGCTCAGCACCACCTAGCGCTCGTTCAGCTAAATTAGATAAATTGGATTCTTTAACATTAGAAGGTTTCTTAAAGTTATCAAAGAACCCACGAATACTGTCAGGGTTTGTTAGAAGTGGTGTAAGTCCTACAGAGCTCTTTGCAACATCTAGGAAGCCATTGGTATTACCGGATGATCCTAAAAGGCTTAGAAGGCCTCCTGAGGCTCTAGAGAGTACATCCTTCGGCATCCCTTGTGAGAGTGCATTAAAAACACCACACATTCCAAGATTATAGCCGTAGCCCGACAAAGCCATGAGCGACTTCAAAAGGCTATTTAAATCTTTAAAGGAAGCGTTATATCCACCACCAGTAAGTTTATTTAAAAGATCATTAAAAGAACCGGCATCACAACCTCTACTTCCTCCACTTTGACCCAAGCTAATATCACCTGCGCCACAGTTCATAGAAAGATCAAAAGGCTTACCAGGTGTTCCATACCCTAATCCTTTATTCGAGCATTTATTTAACATGCTCTTTAAGGATTTCTGAAGACTTAAGTTTCCTCCGGTGATAGAAGAAAGAAAATCACCTAAAATTTCTGTCGGAAGAGAGGCTAGGTCAGTGATTTGAGAAGCAGCATCTTTAGCAAGACGAGAAGCTTGAGAAAACGCATCTGAAAGTGCTTCTTTACCTTGAAGGGCTTTTTGATTAGCAGAATCCAGTAAACTCTGTAATTGCGTATTTGGATCTTTTAAAGCATTTGCAGGATCATTTAAGATCATGCTATCCATGTCAGCTTTAAACTTCGCGGTCGAGATATTTGTTTCTCGATCTAATATGGTAAAGCGTTGTGCACTAATGGCCATGATCTTTTCCTTTAAACAACATGTCACACAATCTTATTTAAAAACAAAAAAGAAAAGTCAACACACAGCTAGAGGCCAAAGCCTCTAGCTGTGGGGTATGCTTTAATTAAGCACGTGCTTCAACGAGTTCTTCACCCATTTGAGTTTCTTCAGTCGGTGAAACAACTTCTGCCATTTCACTAACCGCTGCTTCGGCAGCAACGTCTGTTTCAATTTCCGTTGCGTCTGTGATAACACTTTCATCACTTTGAAGAGAAGCTTCTTCAGTCAAAACAGATTCTTCTTCATGAACCTGTTGAACGACTTCAGGCGCTTTTTCGTCCACTTCTTTCTTCGGCTTGAGCGTCGGCGTCGTCAGCGCTTTAATTTCTTCAACACTCAAGGTATTGCCATTTGGATTGAGCATCTTCAAAACACCAGAGTAGATGTCTTGAGCATCCCGATCCATGAGATGCGAGAAATTCGGTTCACGTTCTTCTTTGAGCGCTTTACGAATTTCTTCAAATGCATTCACCACCCAAAGCGTATGCTCGAAGCGAACACGAATTCCGCTTTGAAGCGTCTTATAAGAATCAAACGGAAGTTCAGATTCGATCATCAGACGCGTGATGTCTTTGAAAGCTTTAATGCGAAGATACGCAGCATGCATCACCACTGCACGGAAGTTCGGAACACCGCTTTTGACACCACCGCACGAATTAAACACAAAGCCACGCAGCTCCGGATTATTCAGAACACGGATATGGTCATTGGGCTGTCGGGCGCGCAGGAAGAACCACAGACTATTCATCGTTTTGAACGGTCCAAGCAGCGGATGTTCAAAATTGCGAATATGGTCCATGTCCAGCATCTTACCCAGTGGGGTCTTACCATAACGGCTGATGTTGATATGGTCAACGCCATCAGCTTCCCAGCTCGATGCATTGGTCGGGATACGAGGCTGGAGACCACCCACAAGCGCGGAGCGCACAGTCATCAGTTGTTCACGAGGCGTTTTACGAGTATTTTGCATTTTAAGACTTTCCTTGTTGGATTTCAGCGTAGAGTTGAAGCGCCAGGTTATAGGCTCCTGAGGCTAGACTCAAATAGAGGATAAGGATCCACGTGTTGGCATTGAGAACCTTAGTAAGATTGTCTTTTGACATCTCTAAAGATCCCGCGATTGCTTTAGCAATAATGCTTGCAGACCCAAACTGGTACATCTCACGAACTTTGATAATTTCGTCGATGAGTTTAACCAAGGTATTCTGGGTCAATTCATCTGACGTCAAGATCAAAATTTGCACTCGTTCTGACAAAGACAGAACGAACTGCCGAATAGTCGGATTTCCGGCAATGACCTCTCCCAATTCAAGAATGGTTTCTTGAGTTAAGAATCTGTAAAGACCTTTTACATTTAGACTCTCTACCCATGGAAGAACCTGTTTTTGCTCTTCGTCATTGAGAATCTCAAACTCAATGATAAAAGCTTCGATCATCAGTTCACGAAGTTTATTCTTCGTGTTCGGAATGTTCGTCTTTTGCACGCAAATAATCCTCCTCAAAATCATCAAGAAGAATGGTGTCTTCGTGACTGGTAATTCTTCGTGACTCGTGCGTCAGAACAAGGGAGACTTCAACTTTTGTAATCGCTAAGAAAACAAGGCCTTTAATCCACGTCTTCCATGTCATACTGGGTTTCAGAAGTTCTTTATTTAAACTCGCCCTTACCGCTGCACGATCTTTACGACTTCCTGTTAAACAGGCTTTATTGACATAACGAATCATCAATTCATTGTAAAGATCCGTCGTCATTCCCACTGACTTCATGATGTCCAAATAAAACTCAGAAAGAATTTTCCCTTCCATGGTAATTTGGTTCATCACAACAACTTTATTGCAATAAAAGATTTTTCCTTCTTCGTTATGAAGTCTAAGACGAATCTCAAACTTCGAAACATAGAGAAATTCCAGACCTTTCAGAAAAGTCTTCCAGGTCATGCTTTTCTTCAAGAGTTCTTTGCTCAAACTAACTCTAGAAGTCCCTTCTTTTCGATCAGGTAAGGATTCTGCTTTTTGGATGTATCTTGCCATCAAAGCTTCATAGCGATCAGGGGTGATCCCAAGGTTATGAAGAATTCTTTGAAATAGACGAGACAAAATACTCCCAACAGCGCCTGACTTGATAATTGCCCCGTAGGGCTGCTGTTTAGGTTTTCGACTCACCATCATAGCCTCTTTCTTTAGAAGAGCGTAGAAGGCTGTTCGTCATGTTTAAATGAAGACAGCTAGAGACCTTGACTCAGATCCATTAAGTTATTGATCAGTGTCACGGCACGGTGTAGATTTGACTGCAATAAACCGGACTTATTAGGTTCGAGTTCTCTCCTTTCATATAAAGACAATAGATAGATTGCGCGATTGACAAAGCGTTGATGGACCTCTTCGACATCTAAATACATGCCTTCTCTTGTCAAGTAAAACGATTGACGTCGTACACGCCCCACAACAAAAGGACTCTTGGGTTTGTAGAAGCTATCATTTTCTAAACATTTTATGATACGCTCGATCTCTTCAAGATAAAGATCGATTGTAGGGAAGACTGTTTCGATGCTTCGGATATCTCGATAAACGTCTACACTCGGAACACCCACTGCTTTCAATCGCCTAATCGCTTCTTCATACGGTGTTAACGTCAAAGCTGACTGATTCCACCAATTGAAAGAACGGCTTTGCACTTTGCCTCCAGACAGATGCCACGTTCAGTCAACTAAGATGTACATGGCTTAAATACTACTCACTACAGGACACATACGAAATGCAATCTGAAAACTTAAATCACGAGCCTGAAATTCTTGATCGTCAGGATGATGGTGTTTTCTCACCTGAAGATAAACGTGTCTTAGATGAGAATCGACAGCTACGTCGTAGACTGATTTCACTTTTAACAGAAGGAGATAAACTACCTGAAGATAAAAGTGATAAAGCCATGCTCATTAACTTGATGAATGGGCTCGATAGTGAGATCATCGGACGGACACGCCTGAAGGTAGCTGCTAAGGCGGATCAGAACACAACAAACCTTACATCACTTGTGGCGCAAGCCTTAATGCAATATCGACCCGATCAACATGAAGAAATATTACCACGTGTCTTAGAATTACCTTCAGAACTTAAAATTGATGACATGGTTCCGGGGGAAACTGATATTGGTAACATTGTAATTTCTATTGACGAAGTCAGTGAGTGATACTCTCAGACACAGACTAGCCATTTAAGGCTAGTCTGTGTCTGTTTTTACATCACCCTTACTTTTAAGTCTATTCAGATCTACACAAAAAACATTGACAGGATAAAGTTGCAGTTTAATGAAAAGACCTGTATAGGTTTCAATGGCTGTAAAGACATCCTGACCTGAGAGTTTTTGTGCAGCTTCTTTTGACTTAACAAGACGAGGTCCAATCAATGTTACTTGAGGACATTGTGTCTGTGTAAGGTTTTCATTTTGAGCATGGACTTCTAACCAATTCCAATACTCGTACATTACCATGACTGCGTAGTTTTGTTTAACGTAACGCGGCGTAATCTCTTCAAGGGTTAAATACCCTATTTCAACATCAATAGTGTTCTTAGTAACAGCGCGAAGTCCTGCAACAATATACCTAACAGTTTCTTCTTCAAGTTGATACGGATAAACATTTAAAAAGACTTTAGGTTGACGACGGTAAGGGGAGGCAACTAATGCTTCCAATGTCTGCTTAGCAAAGAGATAAATCATCCTTGCTACTGGCGTCACCATGGCATCTTTTAAAGTTAAAACATTTCGTTTTTGATAAGCTTCTGAATACGAAGCCCTATCAATGCCTTCAAATTCATCATAGAGACGATCATAATAGCCTGATGCAATCGCAACACGAGCTTGCTCTAAACCAAATGTATTTAAAGTCGCTGCACGTGTATCAAAAAGTGCGTCAATGTCAACATAGATCGTCGAAGCTTCAAAATCCATGACTGATTAAAGTGTATTTTTCAGCATAGCTGAGGTTAAGAACGTCTTAAGCGTTGCGGTAGATTGAACCCCGCTCGCAAAATGAGATAAAGTCTTCATATTTGCATGACCTGTTCTCATCAGGGAAGCATTTAGTGCTGCGCCACCTCGAATATCTCCACCACGATACTTCATCAGTTCTACCATGGTATTCTCAAGACCCATTGCAGCGCAGACACGAAGCTCAGGGTAAGAAATACTAGCACCCTTTGAATCCCCAGTTGGCTGACCTGTGAGCGTATTAATCACTCGCTGGTTCTTAGGAATTGACATCTTCTTTGCTAGACGCTGAGAAGCCAGTCTGAAAGGGAGCTTAACCACCATGTACTTGATCGGTGTCAAGTAAGAAGGTGTATCTTCGTCTCCTTTAATCCACAGGTGGTGAAAGAAAGAAATCCCTAGTTTCTTTGCTACTTCGAAGTTACGCTCAAGGGAGAGCTTAGTCTTGGCAAAATTAGGAGCAGTAAGGGTTAGCCACTTATCCCCATTCTTAATATCTTTCATATAAGTATCAAAAGCTTCATCTGACAAAGACTCAAGATACTTTTTGTATCGTGGCGTATCAGCACTGCCTGGAAGAATTGCTTCCAGGTTCTGAAGGATAAATGCTGTTGCCTTTTGGCGATTCCCAGACATTGTTTAGATCTCAACAGGAAGATTGAAGTTGACAATGGCAGGTAGAATGGTATTATCAAAAACATTTAACCATTCATCAGGACGAATTTCATAGATCAGTGCATAGCGCTGAACCAATGTATCGTCTTGTGCCGCCATCAGCTGTGTTGAGAAATATCGATTCAGGTTATATTGCTGAGCATGAGAGGGTTTTCCAATCGCTTCCTGAATAAAACGATTATTATCAAACGCCAAAGGCAGTTTTTCAAGAAGACCTGCCTGTACCATTTTTTCTCGAACAATCCTAACCAAATCAAGTTCATCTTCTTGACGAGGCGCTTGGTACTGTTCCATGGGTCCACGCATGAACTCATTGAACTTCTCAATAGCTTTTGTATCCATTTTAAACAACCTTCTTTTTAAGGTATTCGGGCTTCACGGTTTTGTTATCTTTTTCTAACCAATACGGATGATATTCACCTTTGGCGACACGACACAGATCATAAGTGCTCAAAGGGAAACCAGGGTGTTGTTCATCATTAAGGGTGTGCCAAGAACGTGTATTCTCAAGCAACCAACTCCAGTCAAAGCCTTTTTCTTCAATGGCTTTTCGTAGTTCAGCAGGAGAAAGAAGCTCATCTTTAAGATGACGATGAAACTCTTCAAGCTGACACAGTTGACTGGTGATCTCCATAGCCCGTTGCAGTTTCTTATCTTCTCGTAGTTTCTGCCTTACTGTCGTTCTAGACAGACCTACTTCAGGATAAAGTGCAAGACTATAGTTTCGATCATTGCCTTCTAATCCATATCGATTTGACTTCTTGATATAATGAAACTCCGACAAAGAAGCCAGCACCCCTTCACTTTGAGAAACTAGAAGTTCAATCGAGAACCCAGAAGAACCATTTTTACCCCGAAGCTGCTTCATCGTTACAATGTTTAGATCGAGATCACCAGCGACTTCATCACCTGGTTGATAGGGGTATTCAGGCGCTTTAGTGCCTTGATTAATAAAAGGGCGTGCAGAATGAATCAACCAGCAATTATGAAGAAGATAAAAGAAGTTATTTGTAACCCCTTTGATGATCTCTCCACTTGACATATGTTGAAGCTGTTTACGAGGCGGAGGCGTGCCCGGTCCCGAAGGCATGACGATCTCTTTACCGATATGAGCAGTAAAAAGAAAGTAGTTCATGCTAGCTGCAGCAAGTGTCGGCATCTCCATGAGCATTCGAGACTTAGCCAGACCTTGACGCATATAGATGGTATTACCCGCAGACTCACCCAGTTCCGTCGTATCCATTGTCTTTTCAACGTCAGCTGTGATGAAATGTGACAAGGAATCGATATCGTTAAACGTAGGCGTCATGACTTTCATCGGAGTGACACCATCGCGATCTAGATAAGCCGTCTCATACTTTAATGCTTTCTTGTCATCACGTTTATCTTTCAGATAACTCTTAACTGCACCAAACCATTCATTACCGGGATAAACAGATTTATCCGTAATCTGCCATACCCCTTCCGTTAAAATGTCTCGGTCTTTAAAAACTTCAAAACTTTGAGACAGTTTAAGGTTCCGATCTTCGTGTGTGTTGATTTCTGTGTCGTACGTGCCGATATAGGTATCTGGAACGGTCGTGATGATACGACTCACCGCTGAAAGTTCCATAAACCGCATGATCGTGGTTTTAAAACAGTTACCGGGACCCACAATACCCGTAATGTTTCCAATGCCTCCTAAGAGCACACGTTGATCATGCGTACCCTTTACATACTGGGCAGTTGGGATATCCATCAAAGCGCCCGTATTGAGCATAAACTTAACCGGAGGAGGAAGACGAAGGGAGGGACGTTCCATGTTTGAAAACTACTCCTAATGATTTTTCTACTATAGGGAGTGTGTCTCCCGCTATAGTATGAGTCCGGTTAGAGCGTTTTTGCTCTGCCTTTATAACGATGATGACAGGGGTCGTTCCCTCGTTTTCAAAAGATAAATCATTAAGGAACTTTACTATGCTTTTAGCAAATGAAGAACTGACCCCTCCGAGCTATGAGCTCATGGTCAAGCGTCTGGCTGTTGAGTCCACTGTTGTCTCAAATGTTATTTCTGTCTTTAGGAATCTTCTACCTAAGTCAGCAGAGATGATTCAGGCTTATATTCCGAATTTGAATAAGTTAGTTGATCCTGTTGAACAAAAACCCGGCATTACATCTAAGCTTCACAAAGACATCATCAAAGCACTTGACAGCTATAGTTTCTTAGTCTATGAGTCAACATTAGTTGCTGTGCCTGAAGGGTTTAATGGAAAACTGATTCCGTATCTTCAACTACTTCTGTCCTATGATAAGAAGATCATTGAAGATGGTCGAAAAGTTTTAGCAGACTATAATCTTCAGCTTTCGATGTTCTTGTCTAATGCGGACATTCGGATTTCTTTGAAATCGCATGCTGATACTTATAAGCGTATTCGTGTCGAGCGTGAAGATCGTCAGAAGCAGATCCAGCAGTTCTTCGATTCTAAATTCTCAACGCTTTCTCGCCGTCCTTTAAATAAGGTTATTGATCGTTTTGCTGATCTTGATATCATTTTTACTTTAAGTGAAAAGCTGGATCAATCTCGTAAAGGACAGAATTATAAGGTTATTGCTTCGGATGTTCAGAAAACAACTGACTTACTTGCATTGATTAATCAACGCATGGAACAAGGCGACATCGCTAATGTTTCTGGTCAGACTGCAAAGAATCTGGCTGAAGGAGCTTATGAAGTTGCTAAGTATGTTGAAGCAATTGCGCTATATGGTTATTATGTTGAAACTGCAGTCGGTTCTGTGAATAATATCGCTGAACAACTTCGTAAACTTTTTGTAAAGTAATCTTACTGACATAGAGGAAGGGCGTAAAAGCCCTTCCTCTATGTCAGCGAATTAAGATGGTAAACAACATGACTCTTCTTAAGAATACGACTTAACTCTTTTAACTTACCTTCGAGAATTTTATCTTTTTCAACTTCTTTTTCTTTATCAAAGAAAGAACACAGAATATTGAAGACGTAATCTTCAAAAGGATCATTGGTCTTTTTAATACACGGCGTCCAATCTGAGTTTAATCTGGCAAAACGATATTGCTCCATATGTCCATTTAGACTGAATCGAATAAAGATATCGAAAAGTGTAATGGAGACATGTTGAATATTAACACCGGCTTGAGAAACAACTCGATAGAAGCTTTGAAATTCCTCTTCCAGTTGTTTTTTATAGTCAATGGTCACTCTTATAACCCTTCATAGACATAAATTTTAGTATTAGAGACATTCCCTAATACTTTTTGTATTTCTTTTTTTACTAAAACCCAATCTAAACCCCCTAGACCGCATCCGATTCGTGGAATCGCAATAGAGTTTAGTTTTAGCTCTTCAATACATCTTAACAATGACTGAAGACCAACATGAATATAGTTGATTTGACTTGAATCTTTCCAATGGATCTTAGTTGGAAAGTTAATGATGTATTTTGGATAGCCGTGGTCATGGATAAAGCAGACATGCATTTCCCCAACACGGACTTCCTTTCTTTGACAATCAAATTTATACGCTGTGTAATTTTGAGGAAAGCGTTCTTTAAACTCAAGCGCTAAGCCTTTACCCATTACTCCCATGCAATTGACAGGATTAACATAGGCATCGGCTTGCGCTTCAAAGATATTGCCTGAAGTAAAAATTAACATAATATTTTTAATGTAAAACTGGCCTAAGCTCTTTTAAAGTTTTAACAAGATCATGCGTGTCGGAAGTCAATAGCTCTTCAGACCCATAGACCATCCAATCTGGACAGCGTTTAGTCAGATAAAGACTAATTTTCCAAACATCAATGTCTTCAGTTTCATTTAAAAGAATTTGACTCGGTTTAAATGTATTCTGACTTAATTCAATAGGTGTGTCTTTAACACTACCCCAATACTTTGTTCCAATATAGATCGGAAAGAGGAGCCCAGTACTCGTATTAGCTAGATCAAGTTTAGTATTGACTTGATCTACAACAGAGAGCTCAGGTTTATCTGTTCCTAGAAAAAGGTTCAATAGAGAACCTAAGTAGAACATGCGCTTCACACGTCTAGGAAGAATGGAAGTTAGCTTTCTTTTGAGATAACGTTTAAAGAAGTTATCTCCAAGTGTTTGGTTAATAGGCGTTGACATTTTCCTCACCTTTGAAAACGATCAAAAATAGACCATGTTTGCAAAGTAATTGGACCAAATTCCGACAGCTTCTTCCGTCTTAATTATTGTCGAATACCGAAGAACTTTTTCAGCATCTTTCCAAGTCACGAGATAGACGGTCGGATGAGATTCTTCAAGATGTTTAAAGGTATTGCGACTTGGAATGTCATCTGTAAAGATCAAAGGCAGTGAAAATGTTTTAGTCTCTTCATTGATCTCTTCCGTAATATTGACTTCAGTCTTTTTAATCCCTACACCATAGTCTTTTTTAAGCGTGGTAGTGGGAACTATTTTCTTACCGACTGTCTTTTCACCCTTTTCATAAAAGTGAGCGGTGATGTCATGAAGCGTATAGAGCTGAGTTGAAACACCTGTATAAGTTTTGTGTTCTAGATAGTGTTCTTCTAGCGTTTCTAGGATCTGTTCTAAGTGGTTCAGAACATCAATCGCGTAAAGTGGAAGTTCACCAGGTCGGACTTCAATCGTGACTGGTTTACGATCAAGGAAGTTCAGATTAAGATTCCGCTTGTCACATGACAGAGCATAGCGGCCATGAGTGACAAGGTAAGGTAGGACATCCGGACTCTTGATACGATCAATCTTAGCATAGACAATGCTATTGAACGTTGAAGGGGCGTTATATTGCGCTTGAATAATTTCTTCAACTAAGGGGTCAGGCGTGTTGAGCTTGACAACTGAAAAGGCTGCTTCACTCGTACGCTTCCCTACAATGAAATCTGTGCCAGACCATCCTGTCTGATAATAGACCCCTGGTTCATTAAACTTAGGGTCTGTATTAAAGTAGATCCGTTTAAGCCCCAAGAAAGGATGAAGGTTGTCATCACACTTATGATAACGCAAAGGATCACTGATGACTTTGAATTGGGTCTCTTTATTATCCGTTGAGTGGTTTGTAGCAATTCCAGCTAAGTAATCTGCTTTGACATTTCCAAAATCATCATTGTGGCCACGTACCCAAGCAATCTCATAAGTAGCTCGATTATTAAAGTTCTGAAGATGGGAGTCGAGTCGCATCCAAGAAGATTGATTACTGACAGGGGTCATATTAGACGTCATCCAGCCTCGACGCTTCCAACCTTCAACCCATTCTGTCACTCCTTTAACCACATACTCGCTATCTGTTAAAATATATAGGGTTTCAATCTCATTAGCAATATCTTCATAATGTTCAAAGAATAAACTAACCGCATCAATCTCAGCGATATTGTTTGTACCTTGCTCAAGACTGGCTGAAAAACTATCCAGATAGCGCGTGACTTGAACAGGACGTGCATCTGTCTTATCCAAGTCTTTCTGATAGATGTAACCTTTGTCAGTTGCGATTAGAGCATTGATCTTAGTGGGTTTGTCATTTGCATCAAGAAGTGCATAGACATACCCATGAAGACCTGAACCATAAAACCCTGGGTTAGGGCGCGCAGAACCATCTGTATAGATGACGACACCGTGCTCCATGACTTCTTTTGTCATGTGTTTTCCTCACAATCATGATTTGTCGATAATCTAAGAGGAAAGCTTTTAAAATCTCAACTTTCCTAGCTATCTGATGGTGCCTACCGTGTCTTTTTTATCGGGTGTCATTTCTGATTTTTTAAGTAGATACGGACAACTTACTTTAACTTTTTCTTGAAGTTTAATATAGTCATCCGCCACAATTAAAAATCGATTGAATACCCAGAAATTGGCTAAAAAAGATAAAGTAAACAAAATCAGGATTAAAAATTTACGGGTGTTAAATTTCACGCTCTTGTGATTGTACTCGTCTTTGTTGTCAAAAATGAGCTCACGCAAGAGGTAAAAGATTAATTTTGCCAAATGCGTCAATTTTGAATTCCTTCTTTTAAAGGGTTAATGAATTATGCGTTCAATTCGTGGATTTGTAACAAAGAGTGCTTCAATTAAAAATCAACCCGGTGTTGTCTCAGAACACTTTGAACTCTCGCCTTTAGCGCTCACGTATACACGTGAGCGCGGTGAGTATCAGGATTCTGATTTTGTCGGAGATGTTCTTCATACATTTAAGGCACGTAATCTTGATACCGGGGAAACGTATGAGCTTCCTCAAACACAAGTTCAAGAAATCCTTGCTGTTGTAAGTGAAGTCCTCACTTACATGCAACAAAACACCTATCCGTACGACACAGTTGACCTTCAAAATACTATTCTGACCTTTTTCAATGGAAAAATCCAGAATTTTGTATTAGGTGCACTTCATGTTGGCTCTGAACGTACTGTTCCTGAATGGATGTCATGGGATAGCCTAACTCATCCTGAGACTGACATTCGAATTTGGACACGTAATGAAGCTTTTGAGAACCAGTACACCGATTATGAAATTGTGACGGTTCCTCCAGTCGATCTCTTAGATCGATTCTTTGGAAGCTATGGTGACTTAGCTACTCAGCTTAACACTATGACCGTCGGTGAAATGGTCGAGCGCATTCAGACGTATAAGGGTATCTATCCAGATACGTATACTCGTGTTTATAATTTTGATTACATTAATCCCAATAACCAAGCTCAAAAGACTTCGGTGATGTGGGGTGTTTTAGTCTATGGTAAAAATGGGGATAATATCGATGCAATTAAAGACGCGATTGCGCAATATGTCCTTGAAAATAGTACACATAGTGAAGCCGAGTGGAAAGTGATCTTTCCGGATATCTTTAAACGAACCGAGTTCTTATTTTATCCTCGATGGGATAAGATTGCAATTCCAAACTTGACAGAACTCTCAGCAATCTATAGCTCAGCAAGTAATCCTATTGAAACCCTTCAATTTGCACGTGCTAAATGGAATTCTATTTCTCCTGCCTTTGTTGAATCAAACTTAACGATTCTTCCTTTCGATTATAAAGCCATTACAGTCCTAGCTTTAAATGGCATTAGTAATATTGAAGGGCGACGTAAACTAATGGAACTTTTTAAAGACTATATCCCGGTCTCAACTAACTCACTCGATTTTAACCGCATGAGCGTCTATACAAGAGACTGGGTCTTAATGATGGTTGAGCTCATTAAGACTGCAGAGACAGCTACTGAGTTCACTAGCATCGCAAACCCTATGCGACGTGTCTATCGAGACGGAGTTCTTTATGTGACTCGTATGTACGATAGCGTTAACTATATGGTTGCAGCACGTAGTAATGGAGCTTAACCCATGACATTTTCTATCTTACCTGTTATTGGAAGTTCAGGATTCTATGATCTTGCTGCGCCTTTTGATGTAGAAGTTATTGATAAGATCGAATATACATGTAAAGCAATCAGACGTATTAGTGACTATCTTGCTAATAATGAAGACCCAAAAGCGTCTATCTACGACGTCTATGGAATTGATGAAGCAGTCTATGAGGAAGATCTTTCTAAAGACAACTACATTGTTTCATTGCAGTCACGGAAAGGTCACTGGCTCTATGTTCCTTCTCGGTATATTCTTTCATATCCTTCTGTTAATGGTATTCCTTATCGCTCTGTAATGCTAGGGGTATCTCTACCCCCACTACCTGTTTCTCAAGATCTTACAGCGGTTCTTAGTGACATTAAAGACCTCGTTGAGAACAGTTTAGGCGTTTCGGTTGCTGTTCGACAAGTTGAGACTTCAATGAATGTTCTGGTTGATTACAATGTGCACGAAGTAACTCAACAAGAGCGTAATATTCATATTGAAGGGCGATCAACGCTTTATGCTCGAAATGTCGCACTTCGTGAAGAAAATGATCTTCTTATTCAAAAAGTAGCCAGTCTAGAAAACTACATTAAATCAAACCATACTTAGTCATGACACAGACAGCAAGGGATAACCTTGCTGTCTGTGTTAGACTTAGTTTACATGAATTTTATATAAAGTGTCGGCTTCAGAGAACTCAGTCGTGTGAAGATAATTAGTAAATATTAAAAACCAGTCAAGGTGTGTAAACATTAAAAATAGTATTAAAAGCGAAGAGATAAAGAAAATAATGAATCTCGGGTCTTTAAATAAACTAAAAATACCTTTATTCTTTATCTTTTTAAACCACTCATAAACAATATTCTTTTCATTTGTTAAGTAGAGATAGATTTCAATTGCAACAACCATGAAATAAAGTAATGCAAAAAACCAAATCCCTAAAGAAAAACCAACATCAATTAAGTTGATTTGTTTTTCATTAACAAAGTTAACATAGTCGGTATTCAAACGCATTCCTCAAAACGTGCTCGAAAACGATAAACATCTCCGATAAATTCTTCATCCTCTCCTTCGAGAGACTTTTGTGCTTCAATTAAATCATTGATGCGTTTTTGAGTAATGAAGCGTTCTGGAATAGAGCATTCGTGATAATTGTCTTTAAAATAAGACCACGGAGCACGTTTCCAAAGATAATCTTGATATGACTCATGCCAATATAAACGTTTATCCTCCGGTTCATATAGTTTTGGCATTGGTCTTTCTGAATTAGGAAGATCAAATACGTAGTTATAAACCGTTTCCATGAGCATCAAGAAATGATCACGAGAACCTTCATAACTTAAAATGTAGTTATTAACCGTTCCAATATAACGAACGCTTCGAGAAATCATCTCTTGCATGCGTGCTTCTTGTTCAGCGCTAAGTTGAAACGTAATTTTCATTTGATTCATGGAGTTCAATGTCCTTTGAAGAAATTAATGAAATTGAGCATGTTGATTATAGACCATTCCTTTTGGAAGTTCTACATTACTATCACATAAAACTAAAACTTCAGATGAACTTAGACTACTGTAGCCATCTTGATAATGACTCACAATAAAGACTTGGCTATAGTCGGTCGATTCAATCAAATGATCAATTGCTCGATATGCGGACTGTCGATGTGAGACATCTAGGGAAGCTGCAAATTCATCCAAGAAAATGGGTGTATTAGAAAGACCTAGGTATTTCATTGAAACAGCTACAAAGGCCAAATTAATGACTTCTTGCATTCCTCGACTTGCTTTACTGATGTCAGGGACAATTCGAGGATCGTTATTAACCCTAACTTCAAATCGATAATCAAGATCTAAGCTATCGTCTTCCATTTCGATTGGAAGAATTTCAAGGGGGTAGAGCCAGATATTTTCAATGAATTGATTCACTTCTCTGACAAAGTGATTAATAAACCCTGTCATTCCTTTAGCAATTAAACCTTCTGTTGGTGAAAGCGCTTTTTGAGCTTTCTTTAGAAGGTCTAGATCATACTCGATTTCTTTGATCTGCTTAGATAAAGAAACCACAATCGCTTTTTGGATATCGGTTTGAGAAAGTGTTCTTTCATACTGACTCAGGTTTAACTTCACATTTCGAATGATTTCATCGAGCGCAGCAACACACTGATCTTCAATAATGCGCTGATAGTGAACTTTGCGTTCTTTGAATAGAGATTCGATTTTAGACTCAAGTTGACGAATTAGATTCAAAGTCTGAATCTGTGTCTTTGTTGTTTCAAGTTGCGCATGTTTAAGACGCATCTCATCTTGTAATGTGTGAAGTCGTTCATTGTCATTGAGCATCATCTGTTTGAGCTTACCGACATCGACTTCTTTTGTATTCTCCATCAAAGACTGAAGTTTTTGATGTTCTTTAATACGCTCTTCTAGAAGCGCTATACGCTTATGATACTGAAGATCAAGGGTCAGGCTCTGGATAAGGTGTAAAAGGCTATCAGGCTCTTCTAGAAGCTTCCCAGAGGCTTTTATATACATCCAGAAGGGACGTAGCGCTTCAAAGTGTCGCGTGTTCTGATTATAGCGTTCAAGAAGATGAAAGAAGTGTTGATGTTCTTCAATAGACTTCTTATTATCCTGAATTTCTTTTTCAATTTTACCCAGAGCAAAGAGTAAATTCTCATGCTCTTTACAAACTTGTTTATATTTTAACTCATCATAATTCGGATACCATTCATGCTTACATTGAGGACATTCAGTAAGCCCTTTAGCACGATGTGATTCCAGATGCTGCTTTTGAATGAAGAGTTTACTCTCAGCATCTTTTAACTTTAAATAAGCTTGGTTTAAATGTGGACCTTGATCGAGAAGTTGCTGATAGGTTGTTCTTTCATAGTCAAGTCGAGGACACTGACTCAATTGACTCAGAATGTCTTCTAGAGAAGGCTTAACAGCTTCTAGTGATGAGATCACTGAATCAATATTCTCAAAGTTCATCGGTAAACGAATTTTACTTTGAAGCTCGGTACGCGTCTCTTCAAATTCTCTTAAAGTTCTTTGTACTTCTTCTAGAGAATGTTGAGAAGAAGTCAAAGCAGCATCAAGTTCTTTCTGCACCTTTTCAATTGAGTCACAGATTTTAACAATCTCATTTTGATGGGATTGAAGACCTGCTTGGAGTGTAATGGAATCGTGTTCTAAGACCTCGATACTTTTAGAGATACCTTGATCACCTAACTTAGTCAATATCGTCTCTAGACGGCTTATATCTAGTTGTAGAGTACTTTCTAGTTGTTCTAAAGACTGATTTGCTTCTTCTGGATTAGAAAGACGTGGTTTGCGATGATCAATGAGTGTATTTAAGATCTGATTAAGTTCTCGGATCTTTAGTCGAAGTTCTTCTTCATCTTTTTCTGTCAGACATTTATTGGTCTCTTGCGTAAGACGCGTCTGATTGAGCTTGAGTGCGCCTTGTAGATCTCTGACTTTCTCTTTAAGTCGTTGATAGTATTTAAGTGCATACGTGTAATCAGTCTCACTGATCTTCATAAACCAATTACGACGATCATTGATACTCATGGTCGGAAAACGAATCGAACCGATAAGTAGTGCATGCACTTCAGGTGTGTAATTAAAGTGCTCTTTGACTAACTCTTTATAGACCGTAACAGTGAAGCCTGGATTGAGATTCTCACCATCAACAATAAACGGATAACGGTTCCCATCCTGATCAAAGAGGCTTTGGAGAAGATAGTGTTTTCCGTTATGACTAATTTCGATTTCTTTACGCCCACCTTTCTCAAAATCACTGTGGTGAGCAGGAAGAGGAGAGAGTTCTTTCAAAATTGAAGACTTTCCACTACCATTGCTGCCTAAGATAAGTTGTGTTTTTAGAGTGGGTCGAAATTCAAGACGTTGGATTTGTCGGAGTTTAAAGTTTCGATATCCGACTAAAACGATTGAAAGGATTTTCATTTTTAACGTTCTTAGTATTCTGGGTCACTGGATCGGTAGCGTTTAAAAGAAAAGACATAAGACACACTGACTAGGGTTTTAGCCCTAGTCAGTGTGTGGTACATTATTGACAGTTTGGAGGTCTAAGGCGTTCAGGAAGCTTCTCTTCAGCATCTTTAGAAAGTCCTACAGCAAATGAATCGATGGCTCGGGTGCCTGTATAGTGAATGGCTGTAAGCTTTTCAGGATCAACAAATTCATTTAGTGAACGCCAGATATGATCTTCATCGGTAAATCGCTCATATTGATACGTTTGAGGATCTCGAATAAAGACTTCAACAGGAATACGACAGGTTCCACAGCTACACAAAAAGCCCAGTGTAGGATGATAAGGACCTTGAACAAAACGAGACCAGATGAAAGGACCTTCAACGATCTCTTGTGTACGCATTAAAACATGTTCAGCAATCCTGATTCGATTTGGGTAATCAGGATCTCGATAAAGAAGTATAGGCTGTGTCATGATCTTTTTTATTTTAAAAGACTTTGGATTTGGTAGTACAAGATATAGTAATCTAGACTTTTCTTAAACTTTAAGAAGATTGCTATGGTAGGGATTTCTTTTATTTATTTGAGGCTATTTATGGATACAAGCAAAAGTTCAGGGCTGAAGCTTTACTCTTTAGGGATTGTAACAAAAGCTAAAGTTCGAGGGGATGACTTTATTGAAGTCACACCAATTGAAGACTTTAGTATGGATAAGGGCGGGTTAAGTCCTGATTCCAAAGAATACAAAGTCTCAACGCCGGATCAACATGGTGTCAGTAAGCCAAGTAGTATTAAAGGTGGGTCCGTTATTAAGGCAAAGTGGATTCCATTTGGTCATAGTAATCGAGAAACATCACCTGATGTCCAACCTAGTGAAACAGTGATTCTGTTTAGGTTTGCAGATACGTCTGATTATTACTGGACAACGATGATGCGAGAGCCTGAACTGCGTCGTTTAGAAACAGTTCGTTATGCATTCAGTAATCAACCTAGTGGACTTGCACCCTATGACAACGATACCAGCTATTGGTTCGAAGTCAATACAGTTGACAAGACAATCACGCTTCATACAAGTGATAACGATGGCGAAGTTGTTAAATACGATATTGAGCTCGATACTCGTAATGGAACTCTTGAAATTACAGATGACCTTGGAAATACGATTTTACTTGAATCAACGCAAGGTAGGTTGACTGCCACAACTGCAAACGAAGTGATCATTAACACACAGCGTTTTGTAGTTAATGCAAGTCAAAGCATTGAGTTTAATACGCCTGAGATTACAACTAATAGTAGTAGTTCAACCATTAATGCATCGAACCATACAGAAAATTCAGCCTCAACGATTACTGGAGGTTTAAGTGTAAGTGGTGGAGGTGGAGCAACGACTTCAATTAGTGGAGACGTAGCAGTAAATGGAAACATTACTGCTACGGGTTCCATTATGGACAGTGGTGGAAATAGTAACAATCACAGCCATTAATTTATAAACCATAGACAAGGGGAGGCAAAAGCCTCCCCTTGTCTATGCGTATATTACTCAATAATTTTTACAACGCCTCCCGAAAACGGAGAACTATAACCTCCTATTACACCTGTTAAAAGGTAGTTTTTATTTTCATTAATAGCAACAGACGCTCCGCCATTTACACCGCCATTACTTAATAACTGAATTTCTCTGTCGTAAACATATGTATCGCCAACTCGATTATATAAAAAAAGTTTTCCAGAATTTAATGTTGATCCGACGATTAACATTAAACCATCTTTTGACAAGCAAGTGCTATAACCAAATTGAAATTGTTGAATCTTTTCAGGTGATTCTATTTTTTGCTGATACTGCCAAACATTATTAACTTTTTTATAAATATAAACTGCACCAACATTTATTATACTTTGATATTTTTCACCAAGAGCGCCAATTACAGCCCAAGTTCCGTCATTATTTAATGTACAATTGTGTCCAAAATATAGCGGATCTTGCGGAATTGGTGGATATAGAGCAGAGTGATAGGTCCATACATCCCCTGAGCGAGTAAAATAATAAGCTCCGCCGGAGTTTGGTATAGTGTTAGTTGGTGTATAATTATCAATATGGTTTCCAGCAAATAAACTCATTCCGTCGCCACTAATAGCAACGCCAATTCCAAATTCATAAGAAATATCATTTAAAGGATCTCGAAGAGGGTGTAAAAGTTTTTGTTGATATTGCCAAATATCATTTACTTTAATGAAGATATAAACTTTCCCTAAATAGGAAGGCGCATTTCTCCAACAACCAACTGCCATAACTGTTGCGTCACTATTAACTGAAACTGAATAACCGAAAGTTTCATTTTCTTTTGGAAAAGGAGAATATATAATTTGTTGTTGTGTCCAAATTCCGTTGATTTTCTTAAAGTAATAAACAGCGCCAGCTGAATTTGCATAATTTGGATTAAAAGGTGCGCCGACTAACGCCATTGTTCCATCTGCGCTAAGTGATACATCATGTCCAAAACTTTGATTTGTAATTTCTGGATTTGCTACAATAAAACCGGTTTCAGTGTTTGCAATACCGTCATTACCCGTAGTAAATCCTACTGCATTTGACCATGGGCTTAAACCGGCATTTTGTCCTTTATACCGAACTCGGACATAGTGTTTCTTTAATTCTTGCATATCAGTCACTGCCCATGAAGTAAGATTCGTAGTGTCATCGTAAGATCTTTGAACGATGTCAATAAAGTTCACATCAGTCGAGAGCTCCCAATCTGAGCTAACGTGATTATCACTTCCTCCGAGCGTCTGGAAACTTGTTCCGATGAACGTCATGTATAAAGGACGATCAATAGCGTTATTGACCGGAACCGTGATACTAGGTTTTACCATTGCAATACCTTGGACAAGAATATTAATTCTTCGTCCATTAATAATAAAACCACCAATCCCTGGTGTTTGTCCTGCTGTGTAGTAAATGACGTTACGTTCAATACGCGCGACACCTAGAACACCTTCGACTTCATAATCTTGATAACTATCGTAAGTCGTTAAAAAGTATTCTTTGGTTTCACGCAGTTGAATCGTGCTATCGCCATCGATACCCGTATCCGTTAAAGAAATTCCTTCCAACGCACTTAAGTCTAAACGTCCTTGGCCATTAAGCTCAACAGGACCGAGCGCTTGTCCTTTTAAACCACTCGGAATCCCATAGAGTGCATTGAGTGCGTCAGGAGCTGTATTTTTTCCTGTACCGCCTTCATGAAGCTCTAATGGGTTAACAAAAGACTTTCCAGCACTTTGCCTACTCAGAATACGAGGCATCTTCAATCTCCTTCAAGACTGACACAGGACATGTTTATCAAAACCCGCCCTGTGTGTTTGTTTAATTAAAAGGGGCACGCCACTGTCCACGATTAACAGCATGCGTTTTAGCTGTCCTTTTAATACGTGGAGAATTGATGCAGCAAATGCGCAAAGCTTCCAGAATGCGATCCTGATAGAACGGGTCATGTCGAGCTAAAGTAATGATTCGACTTTTTGCTAAAACATGACCTTCAATCCCATGTTTACGGATAACAACTCTAAATTTTTCTTCCTCTTCAAAATGGCGATCTCGGACAGTCTGAACCATGAACTGACCAACCCCTTCAACCATCTGAATCAATCCACTCGTAAGGTGAAAATCTTCAGGGGATGTACTAATGTGTTCAATGGTCCAATAATAGGTAACACTATCCTCGATGTTATTGGCTTCTAAATCAAACCACAGATCTCCACCATTCCAAAGACGACGAACATTCGGTTTAACCGTCATGCTATTAAAGTTAAACTTATCCATCGCGTAGATAAGTTGCTTTAACGTCATGTATTTGTCAACAGCTAAACCTTGATCAATTTCAGCATTCGAAGCAATGTTATTTCGCATTGCTTCTAACATCAATTCAAAGGCAGGACTATTTCCAAGCTGAATCGCTTGTGCAATCCGTTCAAGCTGGAAGGTAATCGGTTCAAAACCAAAAACATCATTTAACTGATGTGCGTGCTGAGTTGGTGGGTATTCGCTAGGTTTACCATAGACACCTGTAACCCAGTCAACCCCACGACTATCGTTAACAAATTGTTCATAGATGTTAACGATATTGTCAATGTTGTTTTGATGAACACCCCCTAAGACTTGATATGTAATCCTGATTTCACTAGAAACATTCGAATTTTCAATCAGAATAGCATCGGCAATCTCTTTACCAAAACGCAATGTTGCTTCGCGAGAGATTGTCGGGATCTTATAATCTTGCCCACGAACTAAAGGCTGCTGTGTTAAGCCGTCATAGACAATTAAAGAATCTGTAAAGAAAGGGGCATATTTCGGAACAGCAACTCGAACAGGTCGATCGCTGAGTTGATAGAGTTCACCTGAGACAAGATTATCCGGGTTAGACCCAGTGGGATCTTCCGGATAGCGATAGTAAGCGGACACAGTTATTCTCCTCGAGAAAGCTTCATTCACTGGATTTGGTTGGACTCTTTCTACATCATGGACAAACATCAGAGTAGGTAGGCTAAAAGCCTACCTACTCTGACATCATTCATTAAACCACCATGTTCTTTTCACCGACATGCTGAACACGCACATAGAGCTCTTGTCCGTATTGAAGACGATATGCTTGAAGCATATTTAAAATATCACCGCCTTCACGATCAAGAATGATATCGACAAAATCAGGATCTTTTGCAATCTGTCAACGAGACCGGATATGTCGAAGAGCAGGATCTTCACTGATAAACTGTGAAGCAACAAATTCAGCCTGAGTGGAGATATTTTCACTATTGTCTTCTGGGTAGACAATAGACGGCTTGGCGGGTGCGACATCTAACACATAGACACGATAATGCGTGCCATTGATTGTAAACCCACCTTCACCTGAAACATCCGGCTGATAGTAGATTGTGTCATCATTTACCCAAACTTTTCCATTTTGAGTCTTAACAGAATAGTGATCTGAGAAATGATAATTTTTAATCTTAAATTGAGAGATTAATCCAACAGTCACCGACCAGTTAAGGAAATTGAGACTCTCTACTGCTGTCGCTAGACTAATCGGAACAGCTTGTTGACTCCCATCGACTGTTTGTAATATCAGTCGTCCACCTTCTTCAATATCAGCACGAAGGACATAGCTCATTTATCTATCTCCTTTGCTGTTAGGGAAGTAACCAAGAGGTTAGATTGGTTGTACTGTTATAACTAGAAGCTACGATCGTTGTAAAATCGGGATCGGTTGACAGTTCCCAATCTGACGAAACATGTACATCGCTAGCACCATCAAAATTTAAATCAGACTCAGAAGCATAGGCGATTGTTCCAGTGACACCTACGTTGCTTGCATTTTGAGTCGGTGACTGAATAGTAGGTGGTACAACAAGGATAGGCTTCATTGTAATTGTAAAGGTTCGACCATTTACAATGAAAGAAGCCGTCGTATATAGAGGATTGGTTGAGACAAAGTAGATCTTGTCATCAATTCTAGAAACTTCACCATGTAGACTATTAAAAACATAGTCATTCTGATCACTATAACTCTGAATGGTGTATTCACCTACTTCACCATGAAAGAGCTCAGTAGGGCCATTTAAACAGATAGGGTCTTTAATCGTTAACGCAGCTGTTCCTGCAAGATTGGTTACATGGAGTACGGCTCCATCACCTTTCTTTTCAAGATAGATGTCATTCCCAACTAAAACATCAGGAAGACGCTGCACCTTATGGATTTTGGGCATGCAAGTCTCCTAGATTAAAGACATCTCACCACTCATTGATACCGACGCTAACATCCCCACCCACTTCTTGAATGACACCTTCAATGAAGGCTTCTAAACCTTCAATTTCACTCATGGCGTGTGTGTGGTTAATATCGGCTTTTGTCGAGAGGGCTGCATTGACAGCTGTCAATGACTGATTGATCTGATTAATCTGGTTTGTTAATTGAGAAACAGTAGCATTTACTGATGCTGCTTGATCATTAATTAAATCTTGAGTATCTTGACGAACCAGTGCTACTGCTTCATCTAAGACAACACGCGTAATGTTATTTTGCTGCAGTGTTTCCAGTTGACTCAGGCGTTGCTGTTGTGCTTGAAGTTCACTAGAGAGTTGTGCTAAAGATTGATTAACCGGGGACAGTGCGGTATTAATTGCATTATTGACCTGATTAATATTTGTATAATTGTTAAGAGCGGCTGTGATCTCATCAATTGCCGCATTTAACTGCGCAAGAGAGATATAGTTCTGGAGAGAATTGGAAAGTTGATTAAATGCTTCAATGCTAGGAACTGCATTAACATCAGCTTTTAAATTTAAAGCTGTCTGTGTTGCAGATGAAACAGGCTTATCTAAATCTGACGTATTGTTGACAAGATCCAGACCTAAAGAAGACTTGGTTACCAATGCGACCAAAGTCGCTAAAGTCATTCTGTAATCTTGTCGATTATAAACGACATAGATTTCAGCAAGTTCAGGCGCTGCAGTCAAAGCATTGAGCTGGAGCAAATTCGACATAAGACACACCTCTATCAAAGATGGTTGATTTATAGACTATCGTGAAAGGGCGTATCTAGGTGCCCCCTATTCAAATGATTTGGTCTTTTTCAACGAGGTCTTTTATTGACATGACACAGGGGGATCCGAAGGTCCCCCTGTGTCATGGACTTACACGATAGAAGATCTATCTACTATTACTAGTAGATGTTGATCTTACCATTCGTTCGTGCCAGCTTGAACGGTGCCAACCAGCGCGCCGTTGTAAGCCAGCTTACCATCCATGACCGACAGCGCTTCCAGGATCGCACGGTTCGGCAGGACGAAGTCCAGCGACTCGTATTCGGCGATCTTCAGGAAAGATTGGTCAGCGGTGTTGTAGAAGTACAGCGCGGCGCCGCGTACGATCCTACCCACCTCCTCCAGATGACGCGCGACAACAAGCAGGTCACGGCCTACCGGTACGGCAGCCGGGCCGGCGAGCCCGACTACATACCCCCAGGTGCAGCCCTCCCAGAATGAGAAAAGCCCGGCAGATGCCGGGCTTTCC
>Ga0116143_10001817_pt1 | contig 24789 bp, 17 predicted proteins | sample AD_UKC034_MetaG_FD_89745 | JGI IMG/M metagenome (GOLD analysis project Ga0116143, IMG submission 89745) | Active sludge microbial communities of municipal wastewater-treating anaerobic digesters from USA - AD_UKC034_MetaG | ecosystem: Engineered > Bioreactor > Anaerobic > Digestate | place: USA...
TCATCACCATCGGCGTCTCGTTGATATACAGCGGACGATAAAGCTGGCGCATCACTTCACGGGCACGCTCGCTCTCCACACCAACCACCACACGGTCAGGGCGCAGAAAGTCGTCAATCGCAGCTCCCTCACGCAAAAACTCGGGATTGGATACAACATCGAAATCGGCATTCGGGTTGGCCTTGCGGATTGCTTCGGCAACTCTGCGTGCCGTACCGACCGGAACCGTCGATTTATCGACAATCACAGTATAACCGGTAAGATGCTGGGCAATTTCTTCGGCAGCTTGAAATACGTAGGTCAGATCGGCTTGCCCGTCTTCGACGCGCGGCGGCGTGCCAACGGCAATAAAAACCGCATCGGCATCACGAACCGCTTCAGCCAGATCTGTGGTAAAAGACAACCGTCCGGCCTTCACCTGCTTGGCCACCAGATCGTCAAGACCCGGTTCGTAAATCGGAATTCCGCCTCTTTTCAGCATCTCGATCTTGCGGGCATCCTTGTCCACGCAAACGACCTCGACCCCGAACTCGGCAAAACATGTTCCCGACACCAGACCGACATAACCAGTCCCTACGACACCAATTTTCATTTCAAACCTTCCATGCTGTGAAACATGGCGGCAAGCTATATCCTTCACGGCCAAAAGAAAAGAAAATTTTACCCTTTTCCTGAAGGCCCAACATGGCTAGAATGCAGCGGTTGACACAATTTAGGATGACAAAATGACCAAGAACACCGCCCCTCAAGCCTCCCTTCCTCTGTTTTACAAAAAACCGGAGCCTCTGGACGCCGAAAAACATAAAACGATGGCCCTGAAAAAGAATTTCGGACTGGGGTTTGCCGGAAAGGTCAATGCCGTCCCGATCACCATGATCGAGATGCCCCAAATCTGCCATTTCTATCCCATAGCCTTCAGCCCCGACGCCAGCGCCACACCAGTCGCCATTCTGGGTCTCAGAGACAGCGAAAACCTCTATATTGACGATAAAGGCAACTGGGAAGGCGAAACCTACATCCCCTCCTACATCCGCCGTTACCCGTTCATTTTCTCGGAACATCCGGAAAACGACCAACTGACCCTGTGCGTTGATACCGACTCGGCCGTAGTTGAAAAGAGCGGCGACCAACGCTTTTTCACTGATGACGGCGAAGCCACCCCCCTTTCCAAGAACGCACTGGAATTCTGCAAATCCTACCACGCTGCCGCGCACCAGACGACAGCCTTCGGCAAGGACCTGATTGCAGCAGGTCTGCTGGTCGAGCGCAGTGCCGAAATCATGGTCCCCGGCGGAAAAAAGATCAATTTCTCCGGTTTCCGCATTATCGACGAGAAAAAATTGTCAGAACTCGACGAGAAAACCTTCCTCGATTTCCGGAAAAAAGGCTGGCTGCCCTTCATCTACGCCCATCTGTTTTCAGGCGCTCAATGGCAGAAACTCAGCCACTTGCTGAACAAACGCACGGAAAAATCAGCCGCTTAACCCCTGCTACTCACAATATTTTTGGCTTCCAACGCGGGAAAACTTGAAACCGGACTTTGGAATGTGCTAACCCTGTCCGCATTCCAAAGAATAAAGTGTTAACAGCCGGATCATACCAAGGGGGTACTTCATGGCCAAAGTGAGTGTTGCGCAAGCGGCAGATCTGACGGGTAAATCCAAATCGACGATTCAGCGCGCGCTGAAATCCGGTCGCCTGTCCTACAGCATCAATGAGTCAGACGAAAAGGAAATCGACACCTCCGAACTGGAACGCGTTTATGGCGCTTTCCCAAAAAAGGTCGATCAGGAAGCTATGGTCCGTGCCGAGCTGCAACGCGCCCACGACATGCTGGAAATGGAACGCGTCAAAATGCGCTGCCGCTCGCTGGAAGACCAGTTGCATATGACCGAAACACAACTGGAAGATATGAAAGACCAGCGCGACCAGTGGCAGAAGCAAGCCCAGCAACTGATGATCACCAACCAGAATTCCCAAAAGCAGGCCGAAGATCTGAAACAGGAAATGCGCGAACGCGAAGCCCGTGAGCGTGAAGCCCGCAAACGCCGTATGGAAGAGCGCATGAAGATGATGGCGGAGAACGAAAACAACCAGCAGGAAAGCATTTCCGAAATGGGTGGCGCGATCTGGTCGAAAATCGTGGATAAAATCAATAAAATCCGCGCCGCGTAATTTCATCAAAATATTGTCATCCCCGCGCAGGCGGGGATCTGGATGCCCGCTTAAAGCGGGCATGACATTATGTATCCAGAGATAATAACTATATCTCCCCAAAAAAACCTGCCATAATAATAGGGTTAGGAAAAGCCGGATGGCAGACGACGAAAAACCAGACGACGCGTCAAAAACAGAAGACCCCACCCCCAAGAAACTCGAAGAAGGTCGAAAGCGGGGGCAGGTCGCGCAATCGCGTGACCTGAACACATGGGTCATCCTCTTAGCTGCGACCATTTTAATCGGCACGGCGACCCCTTATATGTTCTCTCGCCTCACCGATTTCCTGCGTGAATTTTTTGCCCAAGCCCACACCATGCCGGGCACGCCAGGCGGAATCGGCATGGTCTTGACCGAAACCTTCAAACACGCCGCCAGCGCCTCGATTTTTTTCTTCATTGCTCTGTTTCTTGCCGCCCTCATTGGCCCCCTGATGCAAATCGGTCCGATGCTAGCTCCCGAAGTCCTGAAACCCGACCCGTCGAAAATTTCGATCTTCAAAGGCTTTGCCCGCCTCTTCTCGTTGCGCTCAATCATGGAGTTCGTCAAAGGCCTGCTGAAGATGACAACTGTCGGCGTCGTCGGGTTCGTCCTGATTTACCCCTATTTCGACGGCATCGAACACACGATCGACCTTACCCCGATAGAAATGCTGGAAGAAAGCGAGTCTTTGTCCATTCGCATGATGGTTGGAATTCTCGTGGCGCTATTGGCCATATCGCTGGCCGACCTACTGTACCAGAAATGGGAATTCAACAAATAAATGCGCATGACCAAGCAAGAGGTCAAGGACGAATACAAACAAACCGAAGGGGATCCGTTCATCAAAGGAAAATTGAAACAAATTCGCATGGAACGCGCGCGCCAGCGCATGATGCAAAACGTCCCCAAAGCCGACGTGGTCATCACCAACCCGACCCACTTTTCTGTGGCCCTTCAATACGACACAGATGTGGCCGACGCACCGATTGTGATCGCCAAAGGGATCGACGAGGTCGCCATGCGCATCCGCGAAGTCGCAAAGGAACACGACATCATCCTGTTTGAAAACCCGCCACTGGCCCGCACTCTTTATGACACGGTGGAAATCGACCAAATGATTCCCGAAGACCTGTATAAGGCCGTCGCCGAAATCATCTCCTTTGTGTACAAAAAGAAAGGCAAAATCAGGTAATCTTTTCTTTTTCCTGATTTTCTGTCATTCTTTCCGTCATGAAAACTTGGACCCTATCGAAATTCCTGCCCTTTGGAAAAAATCGCGATCATAGTCTGCTGCTCGAAATTTTTGAAATCTCGCGCAATGCTCGCATGATCATGGATGAAAACAACAACCTCATCCTGTCCAACTCGAAATTCGACACGTTATGCACCCCTTTCGGCCAACCCTCCTATGAATCGTTAATTCTCTTTTTCGGCGGCACGGACGAAATCAGAAAAAGATTTTCCCACCTCTCTTCCGAAGCCCGAAAAGGGGAAATCAACAAAGTCGAGATGGGCCACGATTTCGAGGGTCAGGGAAGCTGGTACAGAATCACCGCCCAACCGGTCAACACGTGGAAAGGTTACGTTCACTGGCGACTTGACGACCTCACCACCGAGCACGAACAACAAAGACGCCTTAACGAAGAACACACAAAACTGACCGACTACACTGACAACGCACCGGTCGGGTTTTTCTCGGTCAATGAAAAAGGCCGCTTTGAATTTGTGAATGCGACTTTTGCCCGCTGGGTTGGCAAAAATGTCGACGACCTCCTATCCTCCGGATATCTGCACGATTTTCTGGTGGCCCCGCCCGAAGACGGCGCCCCGTACGACATCAAGGAAAACGGTGGAGTACGCCAGATCGCCGACGTCCGCATGAAAGGAAAAGGAGGCCGCGAGTTTCTGGCCGCCATCACCCAGACAGTTGTCCACGAAGGCAACGGCATGGTCCGCACTCGCGCCGTGGTCAACGACTTAAGCTCCGAACAGGCCATCCGCGAGGCACTTCATGCCTCGGAAAGCCGCTTCCGCCAGTTTTTCGAGGAAGCCCCCGTCGGCATCGCCATCGTCAACAAGGATTTGAACGTCAAGGCCTGCAACCTGACTTTGGCCAAAATGCAGGGTAAGAAAATCCCGCAAGTCGAACAATTCTCCTTCAATGACATGATCGACTTTGGCGACTGGCCGACTGTTACCGACATTCTGACACGCATTAAAAATGGCGAAACAATCAAGGACCCGATTGAGGTCCGTGTCTGGAATATCAAACAGCAAAACTCGTCTCCTTGCCAGATGTACGCCCGCCTCTTCTCGGACGGAGAGAATATTGCGGTCCACTTCCTTGATCTCTCGCAACAGAAAAATCTCGAGAGCCAGTTTATCCAATCCCAGAAAATGCAGGCCGTCGGTCAACTGGCGGGCGGGATCGCCCACGATTTCAACAACCTTCTGACCGCCATCATCGGCTTCTGCGACTTGCTGCTCCTGCGTCACAAACCGGGCGATCCGTCCTTCGGCGATATCCAGCAAATCAAACAGAATTCGAATCGCGCCGCCAATCTGGTCCGCCAATTGCTCGCCTTCTCACGCCAGCAAACCCTGCGTCCGCAGGTTCAGGACGTCACCGACATCCTCACCGAACTCGCACACCTGCTGCGCCGTCTGATCGGCGTCAACATCGAATTGAATTTGGTTCATGGACAGGATTTGGGTCTGGTCAAAGTTGACAGCGGCCAGATGGAACAGGTTCTGGTCAATATGGCGGTCAATGCCCGCGACGCCATGCCCGACGGTGGCTCGCTGACCATCACCACCTCGCACTTCCATAACGAAGACTCTATGACCTTCGGGCAAGACACAATGCCTGTGGGTGATTGGATACGAATCGACGTGACCGACACCGGAACGGGGATTCCACCGGATATTCTCGCCCGAATTTTCGAACCCTTCTTCACCACCAAGGATGTCGGTAAAGGAACAGGTTTGGGACTGGCCACCGTGTACGGCATTATCCGCCAGACAGGTGGGTATCTGGGCGTTGACAGTACAGTCGGCAAAGGAACAACCTTCAGGGTCTACCTTCCCTGCGTCACGGAAGAAGAGGCCAAAGAAGAAATCAAGGAAACCAAAGAGACCGAAGAACAAGTCGGTGATCTGACGGGTTCAGCCCGTATTCTGCTGGTCGAAGATGAAGACGCGGTGCGAACCTTCTCGACCCGAGCCCTCAAAAACAAAGGCTACGAAGTCCTGACTGCCGAAAACGGTGAAGCCGGATGGGATGTTTTCAAAGACCTCGACCAACCGATAGATTTGCTGATCACCGACGTGATGATGCCCGGCAAAGACGGCCCAACGCTAGCCAAAGAAATCCGCGAAGTAAACCCCGACCTTAAAATCATTTTCATCTCCGGCTACACGGAAGAAAAACTCAAAGACACATTGGGTGAAAAAATCTGGTTCCTGCCCAAACCTTTCACTCTCAAAGACTTGGCCGCCAAGGTCAAGGAAGTCCTACAAGATTAACAAATTCTTAATGCCGCTCCGCTAAACTGGAAAATGGCGTAGTGTGAGAATAAGGAAGCAAGAAGATGGTTTCATCCATACCTTCCGGAAGAGAAAGTGTCTATGCGACGATCAGAAGGCTTGAGTCGTCAACGGCTCAATTTGGCCTCTCCAATACCAACTCATCCAAAGAGCGCATAGCCGCACTCCAGAATGTGAATGTCAGCGCCGAACCCTCTGCCTATACCATAGCGGCCCAACAGGATGCCTCCAACACCGAGTTCGGCCTCACCCATAAAAACACCTCAGCCCAGCGCCTTGACGCCAGCCGCGCTCTCAAACAGCGCGTGATCGACAATCACGGCTTCCAGGCCAAGGAATCCATCAAAGCCGCTCTCACTCACAACACCAAGATCGTCAATATCCCACCCGATCAACGCGGCACCATCGCCGATCTTTCCGCCTAACTCATTGATAAACAACAGAAGAACAAACGTTTTTATTTTGTTCTCTTTTGTTCTTTACAAAAAGAACAAATATGGTACAAATTCTTTATGGGCAGTAGCACACGAATCGTGCTCAATATAAAGAAAGGGAAAAATCATGTCAGTCACACCATTTAAGGGAAACGAATCCATGGACAAATCGGAAAAGAATAAAGCTCTTGAAGCCGCTCTGGCCCAAATCGAGCGCGCCTTCGGCAAAGGCTCGATTATGAAACTCGCGGGCGATGACACACATATGGATGTGGAGGCAATCCCGACCGGTTCGTTAGGGCTGGATATTGCCTTGGGAATCGGCGGACTGCCACGTGGCCGTATCGTTGAAATTTTCGGCCCTGAATCGTCTGGGAAAACCACTCTTGCCCTGCAAGTCATTGCCGAAGCCCAGAAAATGGGCGGCACCTGCGCCATTGTCGATGCCGAACACGCACTCGACCCCGGCTATGCCAAAAAACTGGGCTGTGACGTTGAAAATTTGCTGATCTCTCAACCAGACACAGGCGAGCAAGCCCTTGAAATCGCCGACACCCTCGTCCGCTCCGGTGCACTCGATGTTCTGGTGATCGACTCGGTCGCCGCCCTCGTCCCCCGCGCCGAACTCGAAGGAGAGATGGGCGACAGCCATGTCGGTCTTCAGGCCCGCCTGATGTCTCAGGCGTTGCGCAAACTCACCGGCTCCATCTCCCGCTCACGCACAGTTGTGATCTTCATCAACCAGATCCGCATGAAAATCGGCGTGATGTTCGGCTCGCCTGAAACCACCACCGGCGGTAACGCTCTGAAATTCTACGCCTCCGTCCGTTTGGATATCCGCCGCATCGGATCGATCAAAGACAAGGAAACCGTCACCGGTAACCAGACACGGGTCAAAGTTGTGAAGAACAAAATGGCTCCCCCGTTCCGCGAAGTGCAGTTCGATATCATGTACGGTGAAGGTATTTCCAAAACCGGAGAACTGATCGACATCGGCGTGACCTCCAATCTGGTCGAAAAATCCGGCGCATGGTTCTCCTATGATGGACAACGCATCGGTCAGGGTCGTGAAAACGCCAAACAATTTATGCGCGACAATCCTGAACTCGCCAAAAAACTGGAAAACGCAATCCTTCAACAATCCGGTGTTGTGGCCGCCGCCATGTTGACCGGACCGGAAGACACCACCGAAGCGCGGGAAGCGGACCTCACCACTGAAGATGATGCTCCGGCAGCGCCAAAAGCCAAGAAATCCGCCTAAACCAAATAACAAAAAACGGGGCAAACGCCCCGTTTTCCTTGACTATTCCCCGCCTTCCTCCTAGATAATGCCCCATAGCAGACAAACAGGTTTTTATGGCGCTCACCACCATTTCGATCCGCGGGGCCCGCGAACATAATTTGAAGAATGTCAACCTCGACATTCCACGGGATAAGCTCGTCGTCGTCACGGGCCTTTCGGGATCGGGGAAATCTTCGCTTGCATTCGACACGATCTACGCTGAAGGGCAACGCCGCTATGTCGAAAGCTTGTCAGCCTACGCCCGCCAGTTTCTCGAGATGATGCAAAAACCGGACGTGGACTCCATCGAAGGACTCTCCCCCGCCATATCCATCGAACAAAAAACAACCAGCCGCAACCCGCGCTCGACAGTCGGCACAGTCACTGAAATCTACGATTATATGCGTCTCCTCTGGGCGCGGGTCGGTATTCCCTATTCCCCAGCCACCGGCAAACCCATAGAAAGCCAGACGGTCACGCAAATGGTTGACCGCATCATGGCGATGGGTGACGGCACCAAACTCTATATCCTCGCCCCAATTGTCCGCGGTCGCAAAGGTGAATACAAAAAAGAACTGAAAGAATTGCAGGCCAAGGGTTTTCAGCGAATCAAAATCGACGGCACAATCTATGAAATCACTGATGCCCCAACGCTTGATAAAAAATTCAAACATGATATTGCCGTGGTGGTTGATCGTCTGGTGATCCGTAATGATCTGGGCAACCGTCTGGCCGACTCGGTTGAAACGGCGCTCAAACTTGCCGATGGCCTTGTGATTGTCGAAAACGCCGACAACCACGAAGAAACGATCTATTCGGAAAAATTCGCCTGCCCTGTCTCGGGCTTTACCATTCCCGAAATCGAACCGCGCCTGTTCTCGTTCAACTCCCCGCACGGCGCCTGCCCTGACTGTGACGGGTTGGGCGTCACGCTCTATATGGACCCCGCACTTATCATTCCGGATGAAAACAAAACCATCGCCGACGGCGCTGTCGAACCGTGGTCAAAAAGCTTCGCCAAATATTATATCGGCGCGATGGAAGATGTTTGCCGCGCATACAAAGCCGACATCTTTACCCCATGGAACAAACTCCCCGAAAAAGTTCGTGACGTCCTCCTCTACGGCAGCGGCGAGAAAGAAATCACCTTCCGCTATGGTGAAGGCAAAAACTCATACGAACAAAAACGCGTCTTCGAAGGCGTGATCCCCAATCTCGAACGCCGCTTCAAGGAAACTGAAAGCCAGATGATGGTCGAAGAATTCTCGAAATATCAAAGCAGCTCGCTATGTGAATCCTGCCAAGGCGCACGCCTGAAACCCGAAGCATTAGCCGTCAAAATCAACAAAAAACATATTTCCGAGACAACAAAATTTTCAATCGCCGAAGCGCATGACTGGTTTGCAAAACTCCCCGACAAACTAACCAAACAGCAAAACGATATCGCCGTTCGCATTCTGAAAGAAATCAACGAACGCCTGAACTTCCTGAAAAACGTAGGACTCGACTACCTCTCGCTCGACCGCGCATCGGGAACTCTATCAGGCGGTGAAAGCCAGCGCATTCGCTTGGCATCTCAAATCGGATCAGGCTTGACGGGCGTTCTCTATGTTCTTGATGAACCCTCTATCGGCCTGCACCAACGCGACAATCACCGTCTCCTTGAAACCCTGACTCACTTGCGCAACATCGGCAACACGGTTCTGGTCGTCGAACATGACGAAGACGCCATCCGTTCCGCCGATTACCTGATCGACATGGGCCCCGGTGCAGGAATTCATGGCGGACAGATTGTTGCACAGGGCACACCGGATGAAGTTTTTGCCAACAAGGACAGCATCACCGCAGACTATATGACAGGTCGAAAACAAATCACCGTTCCTGCAACACGCCGTTCCGGTAAAACACGCGGCAAGAAACGTGAAATTTTGAAACTGGTTGGCGCAACCGGCAACAACCTTAAAAACGTCACGGCAGAAATTCCATTGGGAACTTTCACTTGCGTCACTGGCGTCTCAGGCAGCGGAAAATCGACCCTGATTCTCGATACACTTTTTAAGGCCGTCAGCAAAAAACTGATGCGCACATCGGACATTCCTTCACCCTATAAATCCATGGAGGGCACGGAATATCTCGACAAAGTCATCGACATCGACCAATCGCCCATTGGCCGCACACCAAGGTCAAATCCCGCCACCTATACAGGATGCTTCACCCCCATCCGCGAATGGTTTGCGGGCCTCCCCGAAGCCAAAGCCCGCGGCTACAACCCCGGCCGTTTCTCGTTCAACGTCAAGGGCGGACGCTGCGAAGCCTGTCAGGGCGACGGTGTCATCAAAATCGAAATGCACTTCCTGCCCGATGTTTATGTGACCTGTGAAGAATGCAAGGGCAAGCGATATAACCGCGAAACGCTCGACGTAAAATATAAAAGCAAATCCATCAGCGACGTTCTCGATATGTCGATTGAGGAGGCCTGCGAATTCTTCAAGGCCATCCCGTCGATCCGCGGAAAACTCGAAACTCTTCACGAAGTCGGCCTCGACTACATCAAAGTAGGCCAGCCCGCCACCACCCTTTCAGGCGGCGAAGCGCAACGCGTAAAACTGGCCAAAGAACTCTCGAAACGCGCCACAGGGCAGACACTCTATATTCTGGATGAGCCCACCACCGGACTTCATTTCGAAGATGTCCGCAAACTCCTCGAAGTTCTGCACCGCCTTGTGGAGACCGGAAACACGGTTCTGGTCATCGAACATAACCTTGATGTGATTAAAACCGCCGACTGGATCATCGATATCGGACCAGAGGGTGGGTCGGGCGGTGGACAAATTATCGCCACCGGAACGCCAGAAGATATTGCGGGGGAAAAGGCCAGCTACACCGGACATTACCTCGCTCCGATGCTGAAACCTAAGCCCAAGAAACGGGTATCCTAACGGCGACCCGCAGCCCCCTTGTCCAACCCGAAGAAACGGACGATCTTTTCCTGAAAACTGACCCCCTCGTTTTTCAGGATGGCGGACTGGATATGATCCATCCGGTGATCCGCCCCCTCGATGGCATCCAGAATATAGGTCGCCCCAGATTTTCTGAATACATCCTGCCCATAGGACTGAGGCTTAAATGAAATATTGGTAATACCTTTCGTTCCCTTGCCACCGGTGATGGGAACATTGACATCGTCTCGACCATGAATGGAGAGAATCTTTTTCCCCTCCGCAAACGGGCAGGACTTGACATCAATCATCAACGGGCCGGACACCGGAACAATCGCTGTAAACACATCTGTTTCACACATCATACGTTGCGCCATAATCCCGCCATTGGAATGCCCCGTGCCGTAAACGCGCCCATCCGTAATCCCGTATTCACGCGCAATAATTTTAACCGTCGAAGAAATATATTCGACATCATCGACATTTTGTTTGTAAGGATAACCGCAACATCCACCACCGCCATTCCACGCATGGCGTTCTTCAGACAGCACATGGGACGCACGGCTTCCATTCAGATAAGCGACAATAAATCCGTATTTGTCCGCGGTCTCGTCAATCTTATAGGCTTTTTGCACCTGTGCGGCGCTCCCCAACCCGCCATGCAACACCACCACCAACGACCGCTGACGGAATTCAGGCGTCACAGGCGGCATATGGATGATCACTTCACGATTGTTGATGACTCTGGTCTGACCAGCAAAGTCACGCGCATAAGAACCATTTGCAAATCCGGTCAACAAAACCGAACCACAACAGGCCAACGAAATCCCAAAAAGCCACATATTCATCCTCGAAGACTCCACCCTATGACAAGTAAAACGCACCTATTGATATAATCCCCCCCATTGGCAGAGCAAATCAATCGATATTCCCAGAAGAAGACAGATCGAAACGCTTTACTTACAGACTGATTTTGATAGGCTTTATAAGGAGCAGGTTTTTTACACGATGTCCCTTAGAGCTAAACTCATTCTCTCGACCGCTTTGGTCCTTTTCCTTGTGACGCTGGGCGGCTTGGCGGTTCTGGTCTTGTCGTGGCAACGCGAGCAAATGATTGAAGATCTAATTGAAGATCTGGCTTCCGCAAAATCGGTTTCAGCGGATGACATTCTGGCCTCTCCCCTCGCCAAAAAAATAAAACTCTACGGCCTGATGATTCCCGGTGCTGCCATGGGATCTGGTGCCGTCGTCTTTTTCTTCATGGTCTGGAACACATGGATGGCCGAACGGCGCCGCATGCAAATCAATAAAGCTGTGAACGACTTCGGTGCGGAAGTTGGAAACGTCATCAACACCTTGTTTTCATCGGCCACCCAATTGGATGTCGCCGCCCGCTCGATGGATGAAGCTTCTTTGAAAACGCAAAATTTGGCCTCTTCTCTGGATCAGGACTCACGCAAAGTGGACGCCGGCATGAAAAGCGCCGCAGAAGCCGAACGGGATTTGTCGTTTTCCATCAACGAAATCCGCGAAAAAGTCATGGCCTCTGGACAGATTGCTAACCGCGCCGTGACTGAAGCCCAGACCAGCACCAAAAACATTAGTGAACTCGTCGATGAATCGCAGGAAATCAGCACCGTGGTTACAATGATCAGCGACATCGCGGTCCAGACCAATCTGCTGGCTCTCAACGCCACGATTGAGTCCGCCCGCGCCGGAGAAGCCGGACGCGGCTTTGCTGTTGTCGCAAATGAAGTAAAAAACCTCTCCGGACAGACAGCCAACGCCACCGAAGAAATCACGGCACGGATCGTCACCATGCAAGCCGCCACAAAAGGATCGGCGGCCACAATGGACTCTATTTCGACGACCATCTCGCAAATCGAACAAGTATCATCGGAAATCTCGGACGCAGTCGACCGCCAGAACGAGGCCGCCACCGCCATTGCCGAAAACGTGCAGGAAGCCGCCCAGATTTCGGCCGGATTTGTCAAGCTGGTCAGCGAAGTGACCGAAGCCGCCACCACAACCGGCAAAGCCGCCGACGAGGTTTTGCAAGCTGCTGACCATGTCGCTAGCCAATCGCAGTCCCTGAAAGACAGCGTCAACACCTTTCTGGACCATTTGCGACGACGCGCTTAACCGTCAAATCCGCAAAACGTCCCGAATTTCCCTATTGTTGCTATGGATTTTTTGCGGAGGTCCATGTATCCTTCCAAGTCATCTCCAAAACAAAAATAAAGCAAAAGCAATAATATGTACGATAAAACCAAAACACTTCTCTCCGAAAAAATCGCTGTGACTCTGGCAAACGCAGGCATTGAAGCTGCCGTTACTGATATTTATGAGAGCATTGAGGCCTGCCCCCAGCCGCATCTGGGCCAATACGCCTTCAAAACCTTTGCCGTGGCAAAACAAGCCAAAATGAACCCAAAAGATCTGGGAACGACCTTGGCGGATAAACTGTCCGCTGACAAAGAGATCACAGCGGCAGAACAAAGCGGGCCGTACCTGAACATCACCCTGTCCGCAAGTGTCATTGGCAACATTCTGGAACAAGGCATCACTTCCACCGACGTAATGCCCATTGCAACGCGCGAACCGCACCGTTACTTGATCGAACATTCCCAGCCCAACACCCATAAGGAAATGCATATCGGCCACACACGGAACTCCGTTCTGGGCGACACGCTCTGCCGCCTGTTGAAACAAGCCGGACATCACGTCTATGCCGAAAACTATCACGGCGACGAAGGCGCGCATGTCGCAAAATGCCTGTGGTATATCGGCAAATACAACCTTGCTCCGGCAAAGGGAGAAAACCCCGGCACATGGCTTGGTAGAATGTATGTCGCCTCAACCACCGAACAGGAAGAAGCCCAAGGCGACGATGCCGAACGGATCAAGGGAGAAATCTCGGACGTCCTGAAGCAAATCGAAGAACGCCACGGCCATTACTACGACATGTGGAAAGAAACGCGCAAATGGTCGCTTGATATGTTCCACGAAGTCTATGGATGGCTGGATATCAAATTCGACGGTGATACATGCGAATCTGACGTCTCCGAGGCCTCCTCCCAAGTTGTGGAAGACTATCTGGCTAAAGGCGTTTTCATCAAGGATCAAGGCGCCATCGGCGCCGACCTTTCGGATAAAAATCTTGGATTTTGCATGCTGCGTAAATCCGACGGGCGCGGCCTCTACGCCACCAAAGACCTTGCCCTAGCCCTGCGCCGCTTTGAAAAGGAAAAACCCGACACCTGCGTTTATGTCGTCGATAACCGCCAATCGCACCACTTCAAACAGGTTTTCGCCACACTGGACCTGATGGGTTTCAAGGAAGCCGAACGCTGCTATCACCTCGCCTATGAAATGGTCGAAACCAAAAACGGCGCCATGTCCTCGCGTAAAGGCAACATCGTTCCGATCCTGCAACTGATCGACGAACTCGAATCCCACGCCAAAAACATTATAAAAGAACGCTATGGCACCGAATGGGATGAAGCCAAAATCGACGACGTTGCCAAAAAAATTTCGTGCTCCGCCGTGCGCTACGGCATGATCAAAGTCGATCCCGAAAGCAAAATCGTTTTTGATATGGACAGTTGGCTGACAATGGAAGGCCACACCGGCCCCTACCTGCAATATGTGTATGCACGGATTTCGAGCCTGCAAAGAAAAAGCGAAGACAACACCCAAGACGGAACCGTGAATTGGGCCAAACTGGACAAGACTAGCGAATTGCAACTCTTGGCCCATCTCTCGGCGCTCAATGAAAGTGTCGATCACTCATGCAAGAAATTAAAGCCGAATATATTTGCCAGCTACACTTACGAACTAGCACGGAAATTCAACGCCTTTTATGCGGAATGCCCGATCAACTCAGAACCGGATTCTGAGACGCGCCATGCCCGTGCCGCGCTGGTTCAGCTCAGCAAGATTTATCTGGGCACAGCCATGGACTTGCTGGGCATCCCGCGCATCGAACAGATGTAAGAAAAAAGGATAAATGGTGCGGGTGGTCGGACTCGAACCGACACATCTTTCGATACCAGATTTTGAGTCGGATAAAAATGACTATCTAATTGATTTAATTGAATATTTTTTGAAAAAGGTTAAAATGTGTAAGGTTTTGTGTAAGTGTGTAAGAGATGTGTAAGCCAAAATCTGGCGCGACTATTTCACACTTATCCACACCAATTTCAAAAAATGGGAAACAGCAGAAAGAATAATCAGACAAAGAATTGTCTCATGCTCTTACCAAACCAACAAGAGGGAAAATCAGAACATCTATTGCTCGATCAGACTCGCAAGAAAGTCGGCGAAACTTTCAATGTCTTGACCTACGCTTGCCTTCTCCAAGGCCTTCATATAATCGTTGCGCCGTTCCACCGGAACAACCATCCACGGATAGCCGCCAGAGGCTAACATCACATTCATCAGAAAACGTCCCATCCTGCCATTTCCATCCATATAAGGGTGGATATAGACAAAAACGAAATGCCCCAAAATTGCACGAACAGCGGGGTTAGGCTCTTCCCGCAATAAATCGAAGAATGCGGGCATCATATCGCGTACGGCATCAACATTGGGCGGAACGTGTTTTGATTTCCGGATATAAACAGGATTGTTTCGGTATCCGGCAAGATCAGAGGGCTTCAACAAACCCGCCGTGACACTTGGGCTAAACAATTCTCTATACCAATCATTATGAGTATCATCAGCGACATCTCCCGCATTCTCGCCCTTCAAAACCCGTTCGACACTTTGTTTAACAGACTGGAAAGCTTGCCAATATCCCTTTGCGGCCAAAGCATCACGGTGACTTTTATCTTCTTCATTCAAATCCGGATTCCACGCCCCATCGCGCACCCTCTCAATCAACTCACGACTGACACGATACCCTTCAATAGAAAGCGAGTTATAAGCATCGGACACAAACACCTCATCAACCCGTTTCAAATATGCTTCTGGCTTCTTGGGAAGTTTCGGAGCTTTTGGAAAACGAGATACGATAGGCGCTCTCATCTCCTGCCACATCAAACGCATTCTGTTGACATAGGGAGATTCAGGGCGGTTCGAGAATAAAATAGGACTCTGTGCCGCAAACGGATCACTCTCTCTGACGTCATAATCTGCTGCCTTCATTCCTTTCAAAATTTCATCAGCTAATCGCCCTCGTCCGATATTGCGAAACGCCCCCGCTAATCGTCCAGCAACAACACTTTTCCCCCCCTCTAATAATAATTCCAAAACCTCAGAAGCATCACGAACACCGGAAAGTGCTACGCGTGCATCCGTTGGATATTGAGTATAAAAATTCGGAGAACACGCCAAAAGCGCGGCAGGAAGAGAGAAAAGATTAAGCCCTTCTACCGTAACAAGTCCTGATTTTTCTGGTATAGCGGCCTTTACTTCAAGAAGGGATGTTTTATGCGGAAAACCGATTGTATTATTATGTGCCTCTGGTGCCCTGACCAACAATTGGGCTGGAACTGTTGTTTTTCCGATATGAAGAAACAGGGATTGTTCGGGAGACAAACACCATTTCTGTCCAAAGCGCTCTTCCAGATAGGCCGCGCAGAAATTCCAGAACGACGCATACCACGCAGTACTCTCTCCCGCCTTATCGTCTGGCCGTATCGGGATATACCACCCTTTCATCACCTCTTGTAAGAAACCGTTTTTTATCAGCCGCTCACGATGCGTCCGCCCCAAGTCACCGGATTTGATTGCCACCTTGCCTCGCATTTGCAGAGCGTGAAGCTCTTCAAGAGATTCTGCCAGTTTTTCGGAAGGTTTTGCCATAAGCTTAAAGTCTTTCTAGTTTATCACGCCGTACCTATGTTAGTTTATCACGTTTTATCACAACCAATACTAGTTTATTACGTTTTATCACAATTAGTTTATTATGTAGAAAAATACAGGAAAAACATGAAAAACGTTATTTTCATGACTTTTTGTAAAAAATCAGCACCATAAAGCCTAAATATTTTTCTCTGGTTTTGATTGAACATCATGGTCAAAACCATCCATTTTTGGCTTGCACGCAGCCTGATTAAATGGTGACGACATAGGCTTTCTGGATTTGGCTTGTTGTTTTGGTTGATCGGGATTTGATTGAGGCTTTGAGGTTTCCTGTTTCCACATTTTTTTGAATTTGTCTAAAACACCTTCATCTTGCGGTGGGTGAGCAGTCTTTGGTTCCGGTTGCAGCTTGGGATGTAGCTCCGCTTCTGTATAAGGGGGGGCGCGGTATTCCGGTGGAATGTCCTGCCGTTTTCTTTCTGCCTCGGCTTTAGTCTTGCGAAGAAAATCCTCTTCCTTGATAGGTGGCGATTCCAGTTTGCGGAATTTCCCCTTCAATCCGTCTACCTTCTCAGTCGTTTGGGATTGCTCTTGTTTTTGTAAGGCTTCTTGGTTTTTCTGCGCCTTTAGTTCCGTCTGAATTTTATCCAGCATTTGTTTGGTCTGCGCATTGGCTTCGATCTTGTAATTCTTTGGGTCGGTCCGTTGTTCCACTGGGGCAGATATCTTTACTCCCGTTATCTTTGTTGTAGTCTGTCTTTCTTGTAGGCTTGAAGTATGGGATTTTTCTTCTGCTGGTCTGGTGGTGGCTCTCTCAGCCTCCGATGGGATAGTCTGAGTTATAGATGGAGTTGCCTTTTCCTGAACGCTTGCGTCCCGCCTATTGGAGGCTCTTGGCTGTTTGTCGGGTTGGGCTTTATCAAAGCTCGTTTGTAGTGTCTCAGTCCTCGGAGATGGCTTGTACTCCTCAGGAACCTTGCCTTTGGTTTCCTGAATCTGTCCATCTACCTTGCTTGGTGCCTTTGTATGCTCGATAGCTTTGGCTGCTGGCGCCGTGAGTGGAGTGCCAATATCCGGCTTCTGTGGAGTATTAAGCGCGTGGGTTTGAGTTGCGCGGAGCTTCATTACCTCTGTTTCAATCATAGTCACAAAAGAACGATATTTCTTGTATTCTGTTTCTCTCGATTGCAGGGTTTCTATCTTGTTTTTCATTTCTGCAATTTGGGAATGAATGCTTTCCCTGTAGATTCTGCCATATCTTGCAATCTGGCGTTCGTGCCGCTCTTCTTTTTCTGATTCCGATAAGGCTCGTTTAATCTGGTCTTCTGTCCGGATACTCAGAAATTCTTTAGCCTTGGCAGCTATATCGCCGATCAGCTTCTGGAGCTTCTGGGGCAGGGATGTTTTGTCCAAAAGTGTTTCCAGACGCTCAACCCGTCTATCGAGATGGTCGATTTCCTGTTCGATTTCTTTGATCTGGTCATTCAAGGGTTTATCGGGATATTCAGCTCGCTCTTTGTTCAGGGCTTTGATCTCGGCGTTAAATTCCGCACGGGTCTTTTCTCGCCCAAAAGGATCTTTCCTGGAATCTGTTTTGTCTTCAGATGTTAATCTGTCTATTCCCGTATTTTCCTTCGGGGACATATCCGGTGACAGGCGGCCTTGGTCTCCTGAACCGGATTTCTTGCCCTCTGTCTTTCCCTCGTCCCCGTCTTCTGTGCCGGTATCGTCTTCATCCTCTGTTTCTTCAGTTTCTCTACTAGCTCTATTCAGCTCTTCAGCGTAGGTCGAAGCCTTTCCCTCATGGATTTGAGGGATACGCTCTATCCCTTGGGCTTCTAGCGTTCTTCTGTCTATCGTCACATCTGAGCGTCCAGCGCGTTTGAGAGCATCATTGGCCAAAGTCTCCCAGACTTCCCGAATGATCTCGATCTGCTGGGGACCCGTTATTTTGTCATCCAGAATACGGGTTTTGGCTCCCAAACCCTCCGGGGTCAGCTCCCGCGTGGTAAAGAGAAGATGTGCATGGTGGTTTCTGGGGTCGTGCCCGTCTCCTTCACAAGGGCTATGGATGGCGATATCCACCGCAACGCGGTATTTCTCGACCAAGTAAGCCGCCATGTCCCGTGTGAGGCTCTCCCGCTCAAGTGTATTCAATTCATAAGGGAGAGCAATAATGACCTCTCTAGCCACACGGGAGTTCTTGCGTGTCTCAATCTCTTCGGCTGCGTTCCATAGGGCAAACCTGTCCCTATACCTATCGGGGGCGATCTCGGGCATCAGGATAAAAGCTTTCACTACGCCATGACGTTTTTCATAGCGATGAATAGTTCCTGTGCGCTCATCGACCAGTTTTTGCCCCGACCGATAGGCAGCCGCAGCCACGGCAGAATGGTTTTCTGCCCGAGAGAACACACGCAAAGAACAATGATAAATCGCCAACGATCACACACCCTGTTTTGTGATCCGGCACCCGATTTATGGCGCTGATTCGGCAATTTTTAGGCCTGATCAGCGCTCTTTATGAGCTTCAAAGAAGCGCTGCAAACGCAGTTTGCGTAAGTGCGCTGTTAAGCTCTTCCTTTCAGTCTATCACAGGGGATACGGCTTTTACCAACTTCAGGGGCCGCTCCACCTACATATCAGAAGGGAACAAAAAGAAAAGGGAGAAAACAACCCTCGTTTACAGATGGTGGACCGTTCCAGCCCCAACAACAAACAACGCTCATGTAAAGATCAGATCAGAAAGAAGGGGATATTTTCCCCAAAGACACCGCAGGTCCTACCTGATTTTTTGCCCCGGGATTCCTACTGCATTGAGCTATACAAAGTTGCAATTTCTCCTGCGCTTAGGGCGCGGTTGTAAATACGGACATCGTCGATAAAGCCATTGAAAATAGCATATGTTGAAATGTTATCGGCCGCAGTATATGACCCAATCCGGAAAGGGTTTGCAGACTGCATATTTGCCGCCTGCCAATGGGCGATGCTTTGACCTATATCAAACGCCCCATCAACATATTGATCAACATTCCCATCTCTATCGAACACGATCGATAACAAGTGCCAAGCGCCATTAGCAACATCAGCCCACCCAACTGGTTCAACGTCAGCCCCCCCATTTCCTTGCATGAAAGGATATCCTCTTCCTGCACCACTTACAAACGTCGCATAACGGTAGTTTTGCACATGCGCAGCAGCCTTGCTGACAACACTCATAATTGAACCGTTTCCATTTGTTTTAACCCAAGCAACTACCGACCAATCATTTAACCCCATGTCCAAAACGTCACCTGCAGCAACAAAATCATTCACCCCATCGAAATTGAGGGCGCCACCGACCTGACCAACGACTTGGGTCGGGCCGTTGGTAAGGGTTCCGCTGTTGCCCTGGCCAGACCGGTCATAGGCCGTGACGCCCGAAATATCATTGGCATCAAACGTCCAGTGCCCGACCAGCGAGGCATCCAGAACCGCCATCGGCACTGTGTCGGTTGCAGCCACACCCGTTCCCCCCAAAGAATCGGTCACGGTCACCGACAATGTCAGCTTGCCGTCCTGCAAAGACGTCAGGTTAATGCCGTTGATGGCTTGAGCTGCGCCCGTCGTGGTGCCCGTTCCGGTCAATGGTGTTCCGCCGCCAGAGCTTGAAATCGTGTAGTTATACGTATGTCCTGCCTTCCCATGGGTTAGGGTAAACCCCATTGCCGTTTTATTGGCGTTTGTGACCGTCCGATCGATGAACGTCGCCGTATAGCCACTTGGGACCGCCGCATTCACCAGAATGCCAGACGTATTCGGCGGCACGAAGGTTAATGTTGCATTATTTCCGTTGAGGTCTGTAATCGATCCCCCATTGAGGTCAATCGGCGAGGACAGGGAAACCCCGTCCAGATCGACATCACCCGACACCATCTGATAGGTAAAAGTCAGCGTATTGGTTCCACTGCCCGCGCTGTATTCGGCATACCGCGTCACTCCTCCGACATCCACCGCGATCCTCGGGCAATTTGCAGGACAGCCCGAAACCGTTACCGCCTCGCTCATATTGATCGTAAACGGAATACCCGTCGCGGCCTGCGCCGATAAAGGCATCAGACAGAAGACGCTCAAGAATTTTAGAAGATTTTTCATTATCTGCCCCCTATTGCGTCAGCAATTGCAACTGCGTGTCCGATACGCGCACGGGGTAGTATTTTGCTTTACGAACATGAGAGTTTAAAGCATAGCCCCCAGCCCCCCCAATCCAAACTGCAGTTGACTGCTGGTATCCGTCCGCATAGCCCCCTGAACCAATTGCCCCTGCATTTGCTACCAATGACCTTGTCATGGTAGAATTATCCCATCCAAGTGCATATTTCCCATAGATGGAATCCGAAGCTGATGGAGAGATGGTGACCTGCATATTGGATACACCATCCCAGGATTGCAGTGCTGCTCCGTTTGTTCCGTATGTAAGATATCCGTCGGCTATATTGGTTCCGATAATACGCTTGAATGAAGTATCGGGCGCGTTGAAAGCTTCCGCATACCAAGCCCCCTTTGTAGATAGAAAATTGGCACTATAGGGAATTTGAAAAATATCCCCATGTCTCGCCACGGCGGCGTTGGTGGTGGGGATGTAGGATGTCGGAAATGCGCCTTGTTCCAGCTGCGCACCCCAGACATAAATGCCGGATGTGCCATCACCGATATAAGAGTAAGAAGGGATATTATTTGCCAAAAAAACGCAAGGCTGCATAGCTACTCTGTCTGCAGTATAGCTGATTGATACTTTATACCAATCACTCCCTACCGCAATGATCGATTTTGATAAAAGGGTTCCAGATTGTGCTCCGAAAGTGCCGTTTGATAAGTCCACATAAACCCATCCCGGGGTTCCATCGGTATCAGAATCAATAATTGCGATGTCTCTTTCTGCTTTTTTTAAAAATACTGAAAATGTGTATGCAACTCCACTGGTCATGGTGGGAGCGATCCACATGTAATGCGTTGAATTATTTGTATTTTCAACAAGCTTATCTGCCGTCATTGTCCCATCGGGCGCCGTTGTAGCATTTGCAACAATAGTAGAATTACTTTTTACCCATGAGGCATTATCAAACTGCTCGGAATAGGCGAGTAAATTCGTCCTTTGTTCCTCGATTAAAATACCCTTGGCGGCGTGGGTAACGGGGTCGTGATCGAAGCGGGGGGTGTTGGCAGAGGCGGTCTGGAGGGTGCCGGTTGAATCAAAATATGTTCCGACAGAACCACGCGAGAATGTTCCTCCTGCAGCAGTCAGAAATGACGACAGGTCATTATACGCCGTACCGTTTAAGGTATACCGCCCATCGGCGTCATACACAAAATCCATCCCGAGCGAGGGATAATTGATTTTGACATTCGCTGTGTTGGGCGGGGTAAAGGTCAGATCAGAAATCGCGTTGCCATTGAGATCGACAATGGTTCCTCCGTTAAGATCGACCGGAGAGGACACAGTCACGCCGTCGAGATCGACATCCCCTACCTGCGGCGTATAGGTGAAAGTCAACGCTGACCCGCCTGTACCGGACGCATAACTGGCATATCTTGTCACCCCTCCAACATCGACCGCAATGCGCGGGCAATTGGCAGGACAGCCCGAAACCGTTACCGCTTCCGACATATTCACCGTGAACGATAGCGGCGCGGCAAAGGCCGAAATCGGCATCAGGCAAAAAAAACAAAGGGATTGCAAAAGTGTTTTCATTCTCTGCTCTCCTATTGCGTCAACAATTGCAACTGCGTGTCAGACACGCGGGCGGGGTAGTATTTTATGCCCTGAATAGTTCCAGAATAACGCTGGTCACTTGCTGATGATCTACCGATAAAAATATTACTAGTTGGGGTTAGTGGGTAAGTGTTTGATCTAACCCCAGATATAACTGCTCCGCCATTCAAATTGATATACTTGTCTGTACTTGTATACGCACTTGCCGCTTTAGAGACCGAACCAATAAGAGAATTATTAACGGTCCCAATACCTGTCCCATCATAGACGCTTGCTTTAAATGTCGTTGTTGTATCAAAATTCAAACTCAAAAAGGTTCCCGCATATGAATCAGAAGCCACTAATCGAGGCGAAGCCGAATAAAAGTAAGGTATAGAGAATTGAGATTCCCAACTCCCCTCAGCCATATTGAACCATGATCCTGTCGGCAGCGTTAGCCCGTCAATTTGCCTTGTCACGGTAGCAGTGGTGGTTGGAATATAGGAGGTCGGAAACGCCCCTTGCTCTAACTGTGCACCCCAGATGTAAATACCGGATATGCCATCACCAGCATAACCAGAATTGAAATTACCGATCGCATTACGCAAGCCAAAAGCAATGTAAGAAATGATTCCTACATTTGCGTTCCATGTCATCCATACACGATACCACCCGTTACCGACTAACGATATACCATAAGCAGGAGCAAGTGATCCTCCACCTCCCGTGTAATTTCCATTTACCGTTCCTAAAGATAAGTCAAAAACGACAGATTTTTCTGTTTGGCTCTCATAAAGATACATATAGTTACGACCTGCCGGTTTTACAAAAGCAGAAACAGTATAGGGCGCAGCAGAAACAGACGTATTTACAATTTGCAACTCTTTAAAGACAGATCCAGTATCCTCAACAACTTTGTCAGCAGTCACAGTCCCATTCGGCGTAACAATAGCGTTTACAGAGATGGTGCAGTTTCTTTTATTATAAACAGCATTATCCGATTGCTCCGAATATCGGTTTAAATTCGCCCTGCTTTCTTCAATCAGGATGCCTTTGGCGGCGTGGGTAACGGGGTCGTGATCGAAGCGAGGGGTGTTGGCAGAGGCAGTCTGGAGCGTTCCGGTTGAATCAAAATAGGTTCCAACTGAATTTCTGGTAAAACTTCCTCCGGCTGCGGTGAGAAATGACGACAGATCGTTATAGGCTGTGCCGTTTAATGTGTACCGCCCATCGGCATCATACACAAAATCCATGCTCAGAGAGGGGTAATTGATCTTGACATTCGCTGTGTTGGGCGGGATAAACGTCAGATTAGAAATCGCGTTGCCGTTTAAATCAGCAATCGCCCCGCCATTGAGATTAACCGGAGAAGATAAGGATACCCCGTCCAGATCGACATCGCCCGCCTGTGGTGTGTAATTAAACGTCAGGGCCGAAGAGCCAGACCCGCTCGTATACCCCGCATACCGTGTCACTCCGCCGACATCGACCGCAATGCGCGGTGTGCCCCCGCTTGTATCCACAGTCACGGCTTCACTCATATTCACCGTAAATGACAGCGGCGCGGCAAAGGCCGGAAGAGGTACCAGACAGAAGACGCTCAAGAATTTTAGAAGATTGTTCATTCTCCGCCCCCTACTGCGTCAGCAATTGCAACTGTGTGTCACTCACGCGCGCGGGGTAGTATTTTAGTTTTTTAATCCAGCCATTTAAATAGGCCGTTGAAAGATTTCTTCCAATATCAAGATTTGTTATCGTCGGAGAGGCAGAATATGTTCCAGACTGAACAGCCCCACCGTTCGCTACCGTACTACGAGTTCCCAGTGACAGTGCATGAACCGTAGAATTGGTTGCGGACAAAACTGGTGGCGTGTATAAAGTTGTTTGATTGACGCCGCCATTCCAGAATGGGGATGCTGTCAATGTTCCTCCAGTGTCGTATCTTAGACCCCACTGATTGTTCCCTGTTCCATCATTAAAGAAAGCGATGGAAATTGCCCCTGATAAACTCGCATCATAAGGAATAACATCTGATGATGCCATCAAACTTCCTGATGATGAATTGTACCACGCACCAGTCGGTATAGATAAGGCGTCCGCTTGCCGCGTTGCGGTGACATTAACTCCCGTCGGAATATAGGAGGTTTCAAATGTGGCGCCTTTTTCTATCTGCGGGGATCCAATACGGTATGTGATGTCGCAAGTTGCTCCGGCTGGCATGGAAATAAAACTCCATAATGCTGCCGTGCCAGCGGTCGCTGCATGTGTCGTAGAGGATGTAACACGCCTTTGGTATGCAGAAACCCCAGAAAGACTGACAACAGGACTAGCTGGCAGGAAAGCTCCGCCAGCTGTCATAGATCTGTTCTGAACATAGACACCGCAGGCTCCTCCAACTGAGGAGTAGGATGTTACACCAAACCAAGCCGAAGCAATCGTCTTATCCCCGCTGACAACAGTCATGCTATCTGCAGTGAGTGGGGCAAAGGTGATGTATGCGGTAGATGCGCCACTGTTTGTTGCCTGCATACGAATATCAAGAAATGGAATCCCATTGGATGCTCCAGGAGTAATCGTTGTACTTTGCCCTGTAAGTCCCGCAGGATACTGAAGTGACCAGTTTGAAAAATTCTGGTTTGCCGTATATGTCCCCCCGCCAATTCCTAAAAAATTACTGTTCTTTTGGTAATTTGTCCGGCTCTCCTCGATCAGAATCCCTTTGGCAAGGTGGGTGACGGGGTCGTGATCGAAGCGCGGGGTGTTGGCGCTGGCGGTTTGGAGCGTTCCCGCCGCATCGTAATAGGTAGCGATAGAATTGCGGGTGAAACTTCCTCCGGCGGCGGTGAGGAA
>Ga0116143_10001820_pt1 | contig 24771 bp, 18 predicted proteins | sample AD_UKC034_MetaG_FD_89745 | JGI IMG/M metagenome (GOLD analysis project Ga0116143, IMG submission 89745) | Active sludge microbial communities of municipal wastewater-treating anaerobic digesters from USA - AD_UKC034_MetaG | ecosystem: Engineered > Bioreactor > Anaerobic > Digestate | place: USA...
CTGTGTGCTACTTGCTATTAAATCAAAGAACTTTTATTAAAGGTTTATCCTTTTACCCATTCATTTTGGGACTGCAAAAATAATTACATTTTTATTCCTACCAAAACTTTTTTTACTTTTTTTTACTTTTTTTTTCACATCTAAACAAAAAGCTTTGATATACTGTGTTTTAGCTATAAATTAAATTTTTATTAACAAGAAAAAAAATGCATAAAACATAAAATGTAAAATATTTAAGGTATATTCGCGGAGAAAAAATTCTGTTTTGAGAGAAAATATAGTCATAATACCAACCTATAATGAAAAAGATAATATAGACTCTATTATAAGGTGTGTATTGGAATTAAGTGTTGAGTTCGATATATTAATTGTAGATGACGGTTCGCCAGACGGCACGGCTGATATTGTAAAAAAGCTGATGGGAGAATATCCTGACAATGTTTTTATACTAGAAAGGTCGGGAAAATTGGGTTTAGGGACAGCATACATTGCCGGATTTAAGTGGTGTTTAAAAAACGGCTACACCTATATATATGAAATGGACGCTGACTTTTCTCACAACCCGCTTGATTTAATTAATTTGCACAATGCATGTATAAAAGGAGCAGATGTAGCAGTAGGCTCAAGGTATAAAACCGGAATAAACGTAGTAAATTGGCCCATGAGTAGAATATTATTATCATTCGGAGCCTCCAAATACGTAAGATTTATTACCGGTATGAAACTTACTGATACAACTGCCGGATTTGTTTGTTATAACAAAAAAGTTTTAGAAACAATCAATCTTGACAACATAAAAATGATAGGATATGCCTTTCAAATTGAAATGAAATTTAAGGCATGGCTACATAAATTTAAAATTGAAGAAGTGACAATAGTGTTTACAGACAGGCAAAAAGGCGTTTCTAAAATGAGTGGAGGCATAGTAGGAGAAGCAATATTCGGAGTAATAAAAATGAAACTGCAAAGTGTTTTTAATCGAAAAAAATATCTTTCATAAAATCATAAAAAAATGTTTTATATTGAAATTTATTTTATATTTGCGTAGAATTTAAAGAATGAAATCAAAAATGTATTATTAACTAAAATGTTTAAATTATGAAAAAATTTACTTTAATTTTTGTTGTGATGCTCATTTCTATGATGAGTTTTGCTCAATTACAATCTATTAAAATCCCTGCACATCTGCAATATACAGATACAGAAAAAGCAGGTTGGTATGGGAACTCTAGTGTTGCGTCATTATCTATTGTTGACCCCGGCTACGAATATGCAATTAGAGTTACTGCAGGTGCATTAACAACTGGTGACGAAATTACTAAGGTTAAGTTTTACAGCGATCATACATCCTACGCAAGTTATGGCATTACAAACACATCATACACTATTAAGATTTATCAAGGTGGTAGTTTTGATGAAGAAAACGGTTACGATGTAATTACAGCTTGCGGTACAGCAGTTTATTCACAAAACTATACTGCAACAACAATCGGCATTCAGGAAGTTACCTTAACAACTCCTTACACAATAGGTACAGGTGAATTTTGGGTTTCTATATTATGTAATGGTACAAGCGGTATATTTTTAGGAACTGTTGATGTTTCTAGTGCAAATATGTACGTTTCTTCTATGGATTATGAAGGAACAGATTATTGGGTAAATAATGAATTCTGTACAGATCCTCCAACATGTTCGACTTATGAATTTAAACCTTTTGTTCTTTCATTATATGTTGATGATGGCGGTGTTTATGTTGAAAATTCAGATTTAACTACTTTCTTTTTAACTAGTGGTACAGCTCCATATACTCCAATAATTACAGAACTAGCTATCGGAGAAACTGATGATCTTGTTATGTTTCCTGCAATCCAAAACGGTGGACCTGATGCTACAAGTAACACTATTGATCTTTTAGTTATGGCAGGCACAAATGAACTCATTAATGAGACTGGAATTGATCTCTCAGGAGACAATTCTCTTGAAAATGGATATTTTATGTTCTTAACCGAAACAGGTGATTTAACATTAACAGCAGAAGACTTAAACACTTTGGGATTAACAGGAGAATTTGATGTTTGTATTACAGTTACATACAACGGAGTAGATAATACTCCTGCAAACAACACAGCTTGTTTGACTGTTACCAGAGGTGAAGTTCCGGTTAGCAATTGTGATCTTCAAGCTTTATTTATGACAAGCAATACTAATCCTACTCCTATTGCAGCAACAACAACCTTGGGTCCTACAGATGGTCTTACATTATATCCTGGAGTTAAAAACAACGGTCCTGACAATGCAAGCACAACTGCAACAGTTGCATTTACACTTGATGGAACAGAAGTATCCAGCCAATCAATTCCTTTAACAGGTTTGAATAATGGCATGACAGCTCCTTTAACAACATCAGGTCAAACTTTTACTGCTGAAGATATGAATACAATGGGCTTAACAGGAACTTTTGAAATTTGTATGTCTATAACTTATGACGGTACAGACGCTGTGGCTGCAAACAACACAACTTGTTTAACAGTAACAAGAACTACAAATGTTGAAGCTAATGTTGCTTCTTTTGTAACAATGTATCCAAATCCTGCTTCTTCAATTGTAACTATTACAAACGTTGAAAATTCAGATATAACAATCGTTAACATGATTGGCGAAGTTGTTGCAAAAGTTAACAACGCTTCCTCAAATCAAACTATTGACATCAGCAATTTATCAAACGGAACTTATTTCGTAAAAGTTGATGGTAAAGTATTTAAATTAAATGTTGTTAAATAATTAGTTTTCACTCTCATTAAAATGTCCGTCATAATGACGGACATTTTTTTTATAACCGCTTATAACCGTGGAGATACGTGGAGAGCCTCAGAGTTTCGCAGAGTAGTAGGGTAACGAAGTTTCACAAAGGATTTTTCTGTTATTATTATTAATTGAACATGATTGATTGTTTTATTTATATTTTTTATATTTGTAAAAACATTATTAACTAATTAATCTTTTTATCATGAAAACAATATTATTAACATTATCCGCTTTTGTTTTTGGAAGTGTAATGTTCGCCCAATCTTACCTGATTGAAACAGGGAAAGCAGAAAAAAACTATTTAACAACTGATATCCGAAGCACTTGGGTCGGGGGTGGTTTTGATTCTTATTATACAGGTTCAGTTGCAGGAGATGAATTTTATATTGCCGGAAGTGAATTTGAGCAAATTGAAGTTGGAAATCAGATTACAAAAGTGAAGTTTTATCATGTATTGGGAACAGTGCATTTTGAATCAGGTGATATTACATTCAATAATACCTCCTACACAATAAAAATATATGAAAATCCTGCTTTAGGAGGACCATATGTTGGTTTTGGATTTTATAGCACGGCCATAGGTACACCCGTCTATACACAAACCGTAACTCTTGGAGCAGGCGAAAGCGATGAGATATATGAACTTACTCTAACAACTCCTTATACTGTTAACGAAAATGATTTTTGGGTGGCTGTTTGTTTTGATAATGGAAAGGGTGCTATGAGATTAGGCGCAGAAGATGCATTATCGGAAGGTCAGTATTATATGTACTTTGACGGTTCTGCTTATGGCGCAGGAACTGTTATTGGTAAACCAAATTTCGGATCTTTTTCCGAGCCTGCTTATCATCCTATTGGAATATCACTTTATGTTGATGATGGGAATCCGTATGAAGAGCAGTCTGATCTTACAATGAAATTTATTGACACATACCCGACTCCAAATGCTTATATTGACGCAATAAGTATTGATGATACCGAGGATTTGGTGATTTATCCTGTTATTGTCAATAATGGCGTAGACGCTACAAGTGAACATGCTTTACTTTCAGCAACTATTGGTGGAGAACCTCTGTTTTCTGATGTTGATATTGATTTATCAGGTATTTATTCTTTACCGGACGGATATTATACTACAATATATGCAGAGGGAGCAATGACAATTACGGCAAGCGAACTTGATAATATGGAAATGACCGGCATTTTCGATATTTGTTTTACCATTTCTTATAACGGCCTTGATCCCGTTTCTGCAAATAATACAGGTTGTATAACCGTTACTCGTGGCGAAATTTTACCCACCAGTTGCGATATGGAAGCATTATTTGTTACAAGCAATACCGATTTTAATCCAATTCCAACAGCAGTTACAATAGACATAACAGAAGATATGACTGTTTTTCCTGCAGTAAAAAACAACGGACCCGACAATGCAAATAATATGGCTGAAGTTGAGATTACGATTGTTGGCACTCCTGTAGATTTTCAGAATCTTAATATGACAGGACTGGAAAATGGTGAAACAATACCGGTTTCGGAAGCAGGATATACTATGACAGCAGATATGATGGATCTATTAAGTCTGACTGTTTTTGATGTCTGCTTAACTGTAACATATGCCGGAACAGATTCGAATACAGAAAATAATACTGTATGCACTACTGTTACAAGATCTTCTGTTGGAATTAACAATTCTGCTGCAGGTTCAGTATCTTTATATCCAAATCCTGCTACAGATGTTATTACTATTTTGAATGCCGAAAAACAAAATATTTATATTTTAAATACTCTTGGCGAAACTGTTTCTGTATTTGAAAATGCTGCTTCAAATCAGACAATTGACATCAGCACATTATCTAACGGAACTTATTTCGTAAGAGTTGATGATAAAGTTTTTAAATTAAATGTTGTTAAATAAATAGTTTTAGTGCTTGTGAAGATGTCCGTCATTGTGGCGGACATTTTTTTTAATTTAAAATGCCACAAAAACACGAAGGACACAAAGAAAATTTAAAAAAGAGAAACCGCTGAGGACGCAGAGGGCCGCAGAGAAGATAGTTTCACGAAGTTTCACAACGAAAAAAAGAGCCAAGACATCACGAGAACACCAAGAAAATCAAATTTTTAGAATCAAAAACTCTGTGAAACTTTGTGTTGTACTATGTGAAACTCTGTGGTACTTATCGAGAATTGAATTTACTTATTTATTAATATTGATTATTCTTGACAATGTATCAATAAGGTTATACCCGTCCCATGTCAATGAAAAATCCATTGTTTTTCCTATAGGGACTATTCTATCAATCCCTTTTAAATTGGATTTTAATACAAACTCCGACAATTCAGAATAGTCAAACCCATAGAAAGCTAATGTCTGGTATTTGCGGTTTACTATTTTTGTTAAATCGGTTAATGATTCGCTGTGGTATTCACAAAAATATCCGCCTGAACAACGATAGTTTTCAATTTTTGGATATAATTCGTCAATCTCAATACGCCAAATCAAATTGTCTTCGGTTGCTATTTTATGAACCCCATAGTTATTTATTGCTTGATTGTACAATGCTGTTAGTTTATCAACAGCAATCACCGGCTGAATTTGTCCGTATTTTTGTTTGACTAGTTTGTGCAGTGCTCCCCAGAAAATTAGTTTTGATTTAGCGACATCTTCGTTTGACCCAATCCATAATACTAAATGGGGTGCTGTACATGCGTTCTGGTCAAACAAATATGTATCGTTGTAAAATCCATTTGCTACATAATCAAAGTGAGCATCTGACAAATATCGGGAAGCATTAATCGCACATATTGAATACCGATCTGCAAACGTCACATCAAAAGATCGTACTGGTATCGCACTCTTTCTTATCTTATCTATAGTCTCATCTCCTCCCCAAATAATCCGCACATCGCATAAGGATGAAAACAAAGCTGTAGCTTTGCTTAATTTATCGTAACGAACTAAAAAAATTCTTGATGCGCAAGTCTGATGAGTCGGAGCAATTCGGGAAATAGCATTACAAATCAATTGTACTTGCTTAAAATCCTTTGATGGAATTCGTACGATATTGACATTACCTGCGAGTAAGCCACTAATCAAAGAATAGGCAAAATTCACCGGGACATTGGATGGAGCTATATGAAATATAACACCACGCCCTAAACGGATCATTTCTTCAGAGAAATATCGTTCTTTTAGTTTTAAAATATTTGCCCTGCGACAAAAAAATGCAAATGTAACTAAATCAGGATATTGTCTAGTTTCGGGATCTGCATTCAATTCTCGAGAGAGGGCATTTAGAAATGCAATAGTGTCTTCAGCAAATGGAGTAGTTGTTTGTCCAAAAGCTATTTGGTCTTCAGATAAAATCTGAGGAAAAAGCATTATTATGTCTTTAAAAATTTGTTTCATACGTATCGCTACAACCTCTAATTTCTGCATTTTTTAATCGTCCTTCAATTCTAAAATATTTACCTAGTCTACCACAGCTACAATCGTCCTCTCCTAATAAAATGCCCTCATCTTCGGTTAACAATGAATGACCGGGATAACTTTCAGGTAAAATTGACAACACTTGAATAATTCCCTTCTCTCCAACGCCGGCAACTGAAAAATCATGCGGCCGACGAATAATTATATCTGAAAAAACTGGGGCATGTAGGTGTCCGTGTTCACATTCCATATATATTGTTCCGGTTTGTTCAATCATTCCATAGTAGTCGTGGACATTCTTTATACCACAAACATCATATAACTTATTGCGAAACGCTTCCGATGTCACGGCTTCAGAGTAAAGTTTTTTCCATCCACCTCCATGAATTAAAACACCATCAGATAAGTCAAGTTTAATGCCTAAACGAAGCAATTCCTTGTAGAAATATTGATAAACTATAAAAGTAAAGCCGAACATGAAAATGCGTTCACCTTTATTTTGTTCAACAAACGTTTGTAGTTGTTCTACATTCAGCTCCATGTTTTCGTTTAAGGCATAAATACGTTTAGATCCAAACATTGAGAACCCTAATATTCCGGCACCGCGAGCAGAAAATAAATTTCGATCTCTAACAACTGTTTCTGAATCGAGGATAATCATCGGAACACGCTTTGTTCCAATGAAAGATGATACTATTTTAGTCAGCGCCTTTGTTTGGGCTGCTGAGGTATTGCGATCAAGAAAAATACGCGATACTGTTTGTCCGGAAGTACCAGAAGAAGTCATTGTCTTAATAACATCTTCTTTTAAGACACTATATAAATCAAACATTTTAAATAAACGAACCGGTAAAAATGGGAGTTGGTTGTAATTATATTCTTTATTGCAATCATATCCAACGCAATCCATCATTATTTTGTATGGATTACAATTTGCGTAATGATGCCGTGTCAAATAGTTGAAAAATGGATTCAATAGCCTTGCTTTATCAGTTTTATTGAGTGAATACGGGGGGATATCTAATATTTGTGCAAGTTCCATTTTTATAGTGCCAGATTTGTATACAGTGTTTTTCCGGATGAGTTTTTAGGGATTGATTCGCAATAACGAATATCAAATACTGAATGGTTAAGTCCTGTTTTTGCACTGATAAACTTTTTGACGTCTTCTTCACGTCCATTTTCAGTTATGTAAATAACCATATGGTCATCTGTTCCAATACATGCACAATCAGTTATAAATGATTTTAGTAACTGTTCTGTTTCGTCTAGGTTTACTCGGTTTCCGAATACTTTAATAAATCTTTTTTCCCGCCCAACAATATAAAAGAAATTGTCATTATCTCGCTGAGAAATATCTCCGGTATAAAGTATCCCGTTATTGTCATCTCCTTTTTTTAGATCATCAGCACTTTCTGCATATCCTAAAGATACATTACTCCCTTTGTAAACTAATTCACCAGATCTTCCGGATTCAGTTATCAATATACCATTTTCATCTTTTAATGAAAATTCACCACCTGGTATTGCAATGCCGATACTTCCTAATTTTTCTAAAACTCTTTCATAAGGCAAATAACTCATTCTAGCGGTAGCTTCAGTTTGTCCGTACATTACAAAAAAACGCTTGTTTTTTGCCAGACAATATTCGGCAAATTCTTTTTGCAATTCAATAGAGAGTCTTCCTCCAGCCTGAGTTAAGGTTCTTAGTGAAGGTAAATCCATTTTAAAAAATCGCAATTTTTTTAGTATTTCATATGTATATGGAACACCTGAAAGGGATGTAGCTTTTTCATTCTTTAAGAATTGCCAAAACTCTTTTTCCATTAAAGATCTATCGGTTAGTAGTATAGTGGCACCCTGAATTAGATGACTATTAATTACCGATAGTCCAAACGTATAGTGCATGGGTAAAGTAGTAATCGGCCGCTCATCAGGATTAATTGACAAATACATTGCTATAGACCTAGCATTTGAAAATACATTCTCATAACTCAATCGTACGAGCTTTGGGCTGCCTGTACTCCCCGATGTGGTTAGCAATAATGCCAAAGAATCATGTATTTCAGCATTCAAGTGTAATTTTGACCGCAATAAAACATATTCATTTTGGGAATACATACTGTAGTATTCTTTCAGCTCATTACATCGCTCTATTGGAAGCCATACATACCTTGGTTTATAAATTTCAACTAAACCATTTAACATTTCTTCTTTAAGCGATGCATCGAGCATTACAGGGACAATTCTATTAGATAAAAATGAAACGTATCCAACCAAAGATTCAACACAATTTTTGCATAAACAAAAAACCAAACATCGTTCTCTGACTTTTTCAAATAATTGAGATGCTTGACCATGTAGTTCATGATAGGTAAGTTGTTGCCCCAAATCAGTAACTACAGCTTTGTGCTTCGAAAAATTTTTAATTGAATCTGTAAACATAATTTAAATTATAGTAACTCCATCAACACCAATAAGCTGCCCTGAAATATATTTAGATAAATCTGAAGCTAAAAACAATGCAGCGTCTGCAATTTCTTCAGGAGAACCCATTCTCTTCATTCCAATTTTCTGAATTCTCTCGTTTACTCGTGTTTCACCAATAGATCGGAACATATCAGTGTCAATCATTCCGGGAGAAATTGCATTAACTCTAATGTTATAGGGAGCAAGTTCTTTAGCCGCAGATTTTGTCAATGAAATCACAGCACCTTTAGAAGCTGAATAAACTATTTGACCTGCATTTCCATTCACACCCACAATTGAACTGATATTAATAATACTACCAGATTGTTGTTTTTTCATTATTTTAGCTGCATATTGAATTATGTTGATTACAGCAAACACATTAACAGCAAATGTATCTTGCATATTTCTTTCAGTAGCCATCCCAATCAAAGCATCTTCCATAACGCCTGCGTTATTAACAATACAATCCAGTCTTTTAAATTCTTTATTGATTTTCAAAGCAACTTCTTTTATTGCATTTGAATCCCGAACATCAAAATATACAGGAATAATTTTTGTTGTATATTTATTTGATAGTTCTTCAGCTATAACATCTAAAATACCTGATTGACGTGCAGAAGCATATATGATAGCACCATTTTCAGCAAATTTTTTAAGAATTGCCTTCCCTATTCCCCTATTACAACCAGTAATCAGGACTACTTTATTAGTAAGCAGGTTATATCTCGATTCCATTTTTTCTTAATATTTCTATTCCTTTTTCATACGAATTAAAATCCACAATATCATCAGTCTCAAACATTAAATCAAAATTCTCTTCTAATGCTGTTATTAAATTCATATGTCCAACTGAATCCCATTCCGGAGTACTTTGATAGGTTAGCTGACAAACTTCATTTTCCTTAGCATTAAACGTTTCTATAAAAATTTTTTTATATTTTTTAATGTTATTCATAATTCCCTATTTTTTAAATCATTTAATATGTTTGAATATTTATTTCAACTTTAGTTCTGGTACAAAAGTTACTTTAAACATTTTCTTCACTAATACTTTTAGAAATACAAAGATGGTAAAATTTTTAAATAGTTATCTTTTTTTCCATTGCTTTTTGGGTTCCAGTAATAAATTATAAGGCCCTTCCTGTTTTAAATCTGGAAAAAATTTATTACTAGATGCTCCGAAAGAAACCAAAATTTAATTGCTACAAGTCAAGACTAAGAGAGAAACCGCAGAGAGAGTATGGGGTCACAATGTTGCACAAAGTGTAAACAATGTTACACAAAGAAGAGGTTGGTGTCACAAATTTACAACCTGAATTACGTCTGGCTGCAATAACAAAAGGCGAGTGTTAGAACGATCTTTTTTGACATAAACGCAATTTTAGACCTGTTTTTGTGTATTCATACGCAATTTTTGATCTATTTTTGTGTATTGAATCATATTTATATTATTTATACTGCTCCTTTCCTTTTATCTACGCTAAATATTCGCTTTTGTCATAGTATTTGTGCCAGCCCGCTTACCCACTAATTTAACAAATACGTATGCCAAAAGCTATTACTGTTTAGTTGCTTTACCTTGCTTGTTTAGTAAAAAAGACACTAATTGAGACAAGTCAGGAAATAACAAGAAGAAAAAATAAAAAATAAACAAAAATCGAATTTTTATAATCAAAAACTCTGTGATACTTAGTGTTGTACTTAGTGAAACTCTGTGGTACTAAAAATTATCTGGTTATCTCTATTTTGAAATTCTGCGAGGTTTCAGAACCAACAATTCGCAGATAATACATTCCATTTGAGAAAACCGAAGTGGTTATTGTTTGTCGTGAATATCCAATATGATTTGTAATATTTTTCTGATAAACCGTTTCGCCTATACCATTAATTAATAGTATCTCTAAATTTTGAGATTCGGAACTTATTATTTCGAATGTTAAAAGATCCTTTGCCGGATTTGGAAATGGCCTTAAAACCTTAAACTTTTCGACATCTGTATTACAAACAATATTATTTTCTGTATTAATGTCAGTGTATCCTTCCCAAGCAGGTGGGGCAGCTTCGGCACAAACTAGTTCGGGCATTTCCGCATCTGCCAGATAGACTTCTACCGTATAACTGTAATCAATTACCTGCCAGGGTGCAAGATATTCAATTACCTCACGATACACTTTACCGTCTCCAAGATTTAATATTATATCCAAATCGTTGACAGGCAAGGTTCCGTTATTTATGATATAAACCTTTGAATGCATATAATTACCGGTAATAGTATTTCGCAAATCGTACAAAACAACATCCATAAGTGGAATAACAGATCTGATAGAAATTTCTGCAGTATCAGTACAACCAAATGCTGAATAAGAAATTAACCTTACTACATATGTACCCGAATCGGCATAAATATAATATGGATTTTTATCGGTACTGACATCGCCGGTTCCAAAGTCCCACAAATAAGTTACCGCATTGGTCGAATTATTAGTAAAATCTATTTGAAATGGTACCGCTCCCCAAGTGTCTGTTACATCAAAATCTGTTACCGGATTTGCATGGACTTCGATATATTCCTGGTCAGAATACTTACACCCATAACTAGTAGTTGCTTCGAGTTCAAGCAAGTAATAACCCGGATTATTAATTACAAATTCCGGATTTTGCAACACTGATTCTTTCTGAATAGAATCCTCTAAAGTCCACTTATAACCTGTAATTTCACCTGATAGTGTACTGACTTCGGAATCGGGGCTAAAAGCTCTGCCGGCACATTCGTCAGTAGAGTAAATATCTACTTCGGGACGCGAATATATTTCGACCGTTTGTTCTGCACTTACTACACAACCATTCTGGAAAGTAACTGTAACTTCTGTATCAAATGTACCTGCTGTATTGTAAATATGTATAGGATTAGATATTGTATCTGTTGTACCATCACCAAAATTCCATAACCAGTTTTTAGCTAACACTATTGGATTAGGCGGAGTAGTATTTATAAAAAATGCTCCATTTCCCTGACAGGCATTTTCGACAGTATATTGAGGCAATTCGGCTGGCTTTACATTTATTACAGCAACCAGAGTGTCCGAACAAAAAGCATCACTTACAGATATAAGCTCCACAGTTTGTAATCCGGCTTCGTTAAAAGTATGGAATGTAAAAGAACCTTCGCCTGTTTCTGTTCCGAAATCCCAGTAATTATTAAAGATATTACCGTTTTCGACTGTTGAGGTGGAAATAAAAGTAATATCTGCATACTGACAGAAATAATTTGGCATAAAAGCCACTTCCGGCAAAGGATAAATTGTAAGCGGAAGAATAACAAAATCTCCGCAACCATCATCTGTCATAATTTCCAGAGTGACCATATAAGTGCCTGCCAGTTCAAATCCGGGCAGAGAACCATGTTGTAATACAGGATTTTGTTCTTCAGAAAACTGTTGCCCGGCAATACTCCACTCCCACTCGTTTATAGTTCCTTCGGTAGCGGTTGATAAATCGGTAAAATATACTATTTGTCCGTCACATTGCCCACTGGTGCTAAAATCAGGATATGGGACAGTTCCGTTAAGGAACACATTTATAAAATCTGTTGCAGTACATCCGTTATCATTTACAACAGTAACTGAATAGGTATCATTTTCAGTAAGCACTATCTGAGGATCAGTGCTACCTGTACTCCACTGATATGATACTGTTTCATCTGCATTGGAAACCAGTAAAAGGCGGTTACCAACACACAGAAGAGTGTCGTAAGGGCCGATTGAAGCCGTAAACTCATAGTTATCCCAGCTAAAACTTATGGTATCGCTTTTATACTGACAGCCAACAGTATCGGATATAATAACAGCGTATTGCCCCTCATCAGTAATAGTAATTGCCTGGGTAGTTTCGCTGCTGCCGTACCATTGATAAGTGTAATCGCCTGTAATCTCTGCATCCCAGACAACAGAACTCCCAAAACAAGCAATAGTATCAGCAAAATCGTTTACTTCGGGATAAAATATTCTAATATCATCGCTACTCTCAAAACCAAATATGTCGGTCACAGTAACCGAATAAACCCCCGGCCTGTTAACATGAATTATACTGTCGGTTTCGCCGGTACTCCACTCGTACGAAGTAAACCACGGCTTATAAGCAGTAGTAATAGCTGTATCGCAAAAACCGTATGGTACGCGGATGTCGTAGAGGAGGTTGACGGGGGGGGAGTATTTGTTTCGTAGATATTCATGAACCAAGTTCTGTTGCGTATTATTGAACGCATTTTTAAACATAATTATTTCAATTACATCCCCATTCCAAAACCTACTAGGCTGATCCCTATCACTGCCAATAACAAAATTTTCAATAAAATCAGGATTCGTATTTATCCCGCTTATGATTTTATATCTTTCCATAGGTGATAATTCCCTATTTTGAATACCATTAATGAAAATATCATTACCAAAATATGGGGAGAAATCAATTAATAGTTCCGAACTACCAGGTTTACCATCAAAAATTATCGTGGAAGATTGTTGATTTATTAAACCATTATAACTGGGAAAAGTACTACCTGCATTCCAATTTGCAATTATAAATAAGGTACCAATTGTATCTCCTGTATCTATTAAAAGTCTGTCATCTATTCCATCAAATCGAATTGCCGGATAACTATTAAGAACATTTTCAATTAAAGTAGGTTGAGAACTCAGTGTAGACTGTATTGCAGCATTTTCATATTCTGACACATCATGCCATTCACTAACATTATCGTCATTCATAATAACATCAGTGTCGGACATATAATGCTGAACCAAGCCTCCAATAGTTGTTAGGTCAATTATTGTAAAATGATACACATTTGACCAATCAGAAACATTCCCACATAAATCAATACCACCTACACGCCAATAAAAAGTGTCTATCTCATCTATTGTATAGAAAAGAAAATTATCTTCAGTTGTTAAAGAAGCTATAGGATTAGAAAAGTCAGTATCTATTGATATTTCCCACCAGTATGAAATTGCCCCCTCAACAGTATTCCAAGTAAATTTTACAGACTCACTATTTTGATCAGTGACAAATCCATTAACTGGTGATACGATATCAACAACTGGTAAGTCCGGCACATCACTTAAAACCGTAATAGTATGCAAAATCGAATCAACACATCCATTTTCATTGAATACAACCATTTTAATATCATATTCACCGGGAGTCGAAAAAGATGTATTAGGTGACTCTATATCTGAAGTAAAACCATTAGCAAAATCCCAAAAATAAAGAGTTTCCTCTGTTATATTTTCTGACAAATTATTAAAAAACACAGTTGTAGCTTGACATTGAGATAAACCATGATCCACAGAAAATTCCGCAACTGGATTTTCTTTGATAAAAACTGGTCTGCATAAACTATTATGACAATAATTTGTTTCAACAATTAAACATACATTAAATGTATCAATAGAGCTAAATAAATGTGATGGATTCTGTGAAACAGATTGCACCTCATCTCCAAAATCCCAGTCCCAGGATAAAATATCATCGTAAGGTTCTGACAAATCAGTAAACTGAGTTTCGACGCCATAACAAACAGTATCAAAGCAAAAATAAACAAATGGAACAGAGTCAATAATATTGACTATAACAGTATCATGTATAACGCAACCATATTCATTAGTGATTTCAACTGAATACTCCCCTGCGACTGTTATAAGACAAGTACTATCAGCAGAAGAAGTATTCCACAAAAAAACTGAATTTTGAGGGATTGTATCTAATGAAATATATCCCCCTTCACAATAATCCCCAGTCTCGGGTAAAACCCCAATCAAAGGAAAAGAATCAACAGAAATATGAATAACATCAGTTACTTTTGAATAGCCAAAACTATCAGTAATACTAACCCAATAGTCTCCTGCATTCCAAACCTTTAATATTGTATCATTTGAGCTGTCTGACCATAAAAAATTATAATCATCTCCTAGTCCGGGATATAAAACAATTGTATCACATAGACAAATTAAAGTATCTATCAAATCATTCCCCGGATAACTAATATAAATTTCATCTTGTGAAGTAAACCCAAAAATATCAGTAACTGTAACACTATATATTCCAGTTTCATCGACACTTATAATAGGAGTATTCTCACCTGTACTCCACATATAATCAACAAACCATGGTTTTTCAGCAGTTGTAATTGCGGTATCGCGAAAACCGTACGGAATAATTATATCTGCACCCAAATTAACTAAAGGTGCATATTTTTGTCTTAAGTATTCATAAATAATTTCTTTTTCAGACGAATTGAATGCATTTTTAAACATAAGTATTTCAAGGACATCCCCATTCCATAACCTACCCGATTGATCTCTATCATTGCCGATAACAAAATTTTCAATAAACCCCGGATTTGTATTGATACCGCATATAATTTTATATCTGTCCATAGGCGAAAAATCAACCGTCTGTACATCATTTATATATACATTATTCCCAAAATAAGGTGAAAAACTTAATAGTAATTGCGAACTACCAGGATTACCATCAAATATTATCATTGATGATTGCTGATTAATTAAACCATTATAGCTAGTAAATGTATTACCTGCATTCCAATTTGCAATAATAAACATTGTGCCAAGGGTATCTCCTGTATTTATAAAAAGCTTATCATCCGTTCCGTCAAATCGGATTGCCGGATAACTATTAAGGACATTTTCAATTAATGCCGGTTGAGAACCCGGAGTGGATTGTATTGCGACATTCTCATACTCTGACACATCATGCCATTCACTAACATTAGCACCATTCAGAATAACATCAGTGTCTGACATATAATGTTGCACGAGATTTCCAATTACTGTTAAGTCTATTATTTCAAATTTGTAGAAATTTGACCATTCAGAATTTATTCCATCTTTATTATATCTTACATGCCAATAATACTTTTCATAATCTAAAGTTAGAGTAATCTGTGGATCATTAAATGTAGAATCAATAATTATTGTTGAGAACTCGATGTCAGTTGAAATCTGAATATTATAAGACTCAATGTCATCAATCGGTTGAAATTGAAAATTTATAGTTTTGTCTGAAGTTAAAAAATCATTTTTAGGATAAATTGCTATTTGTGATTGTCCAAATATATTTTGAACAAACAAAAGACAAAAAATGAATATTTTAATAACTTTCATAATTAATTATCATATGACAATCATTATTACAAAGATAAGAAAAATATAATAACAGATTAATTACATTATATCAAGATAACTGTTTTTGTATGAATTGCTTACTTTTTTATTCAAATAATAGACTCAATAAGTCTTTCCCATTCTTTGACTTTAACCCTTACATCAAATTTGTTGGCATTTTCAATCGATTTCAGCTTATCAAAAAGTATTTTACCATCCATCACTTCTTGCATTGCTGCGCATAACATTTCAATATCAAAATTCGGGATAATTTTTCCCATGCCCTCTTCAACAAATTCGCTTACACCACCAGAATTAAAAGCTATTATTGGTAAGCCAAATGATGCAGCTTCAATCATTACTAAAGGGAATGGATCTTCTCGTGATGTAAGGACAAAACCATTGACAGTTTTAAACACTGAAAGATATTCATCGCCTTTTAACATCCCCGGCTCAATTAGATTTACAATTCTATCTGTATTGACCCATTGATTAATTGCAAAGTCCCTTGGTCCTCCAAGCCATATCAAATAGGACTTGCGATCATTTAAAAATTCACAAATTTGAGGAATTAAATCATATCCTTTGCGATAACACTTTTGTCCTGACATCATCCAGATAAACGCATCTTCAGGAATATTAAATCTCTTTCTAAAGTCAATTTTAACAAAAACTTCATTAGGAATTTCTATATGCTCGTACTGTAAAAAAACATTCTCTTGACGCACATTTTCAATCATAAGCTTAACTGATTTTGAACACGTAATCAACGCTTTAGCATTATCAATCATCACATTAAAACCATTTCCCGGAATTACATCAAAAACAGAAATCAACTCATGAAAATGCACAACATACTGCATATTTAATTTTTGAGCAAAAGGTACGTATTCTTGTAATATACTAGTATTCAAATACCAAATGTCAGGTCGGAGCTTTTGATTTATTCTCTTGATTTGTCTATATTTATAATTATATTTTAAAAACTTCTTGATAACACGTAAAAAGTAATATTTTAAAGATCCTTCTTTAACATTATAATATTCAACCTTGTAATCATGTTCATTACTTGTTAACTCTCCCTGATAATCAGAAAATAAAAATATATCAAATTTATTCTTGTCAATATTTTGTAAAAGGTGATAAAGATAAATCTCTGACCCCCCTCTAGAAAATGAGGGAGTAATAAATAGTATTTTAATCTTTTTGGGATTACTCATTTTTTTTCAGCTATAATAAAATTGTTCAAATATATAGTTTTATCATGTATAAAAACACTTAAAAACAGACCAAAAATAGTTAAAGGGCTAAGGAACAATGAAACAACAAAATTGCAGAAAATAAATCTTGATTGTAACTTACTGAACACATGAAATAAAATCAGTTGAATAATTGTCTCGTAATAGTTTGATGTCCTTATGGTTTTCAAAATTTTAAATCCTTTTTCACTAAGCATTTTTTCAATTCCATTTTGAGTAAATCTTCTATAATCTTGAGGATGCCCATGTACAGGCCAAACAAAAGGGGTTGTAAGCAATAAATACCCATTAGGTTTTAGCAGTATTTTGAACTCATCTACAACATTACTATAATTTTCTACATGTTCTAAAACTTCTGTACACAAAATACTGTCAAAATAATCATTTTTATAAATATTTTTCAAATCATCTATTAAAACGATAGTTCTGTCATCCTTATTTTCAATATCTGCACGAATATACTCATCATAATTAAACAGATTTTTGTAGGGTGAAATACCGCAGCCGTAATCTAAAACTTTTCCTTTAATAAAATGAGCATTTAATTTTATCTGTTTATAAAGTCTTCTTCTTATAATATAAAAAGGATTCATAAAAACACCTAAGAACCCTGGTAAAAATTGTTGATTCCTATAAGAATTAAAAAAAAGGAGTAATATTGTCTTAATTATTTTTTTCATTTTACTGTTTTATAGCTAACAATTATAGAATGACCTTTTATTTTTTTTGACAGTATTTTAATAAAACTTTCTGAACAGGGATATAGTAGTTTATCTAGAGCTTTTCCTAAAAACCCATATTTATTCCTTATATGAACCGCCCACACTCGGTAATATCTTTTATGGTATTCTTCTGATAATGGCTCACACTTTATTGTATTTAACTTTATAGGATAAAAATATACTAGATTTTTCAATGTAATAACATTCCAATGCCCTACGTGATGTGGAGGAAAATTTGCAGAAAGATTAACATCCAAATTAATCATTTTTGCATCACAATTTGGCACCGCAATGATAATTTTCCCACCTGGCTTTAAAGCTTTAATGGTTGAATTCAAAAAAGATTTTATATCATAAATGTGTTCCAAAACATGAAAAAAAACAATAACATCGTAGAAGTTCTCTTTCTGTACAGAGTGCTGTTCAATTGGACATTCATGAACAGTGTAACCTTTTTGTTTAAGTATTTTGACAGAAGTTTGATTAAATTCAATTGCATTTTTGTTTTTCAGAGGCATTTCTTTTAGTTTATCTAAAAAATAGCCACTACCTGCACCAATTTCTAACAAAACATCATCAGGTTTGATTTGCCTTAAAGCCTCATCAAATTCCCATTTTTCTTTATGATAGTACCAATCAAACTGTTGTAGTTCTTCATAAAAAAATCCGTCTCCCACAATAGACTCCGGATAAAAGAATCTATAGTTCGTATCCAAACATTTAACATACAAGACCTCCTCTAATCTGTCAAAAAATCGTGATACATCTAAATTTAAAGAATCCTGATATAAATTTATGAAATGAGCTTTGAAGTATTTTTTTATTACTCTTGTATTATATGAACCAGTAACAGGACTTTGTATTTTACTTTTCATCCAAATAAAAATTAATTTCCTTAACAACAACTTTATTATATCTTAAATCTATTAGATTTGAAGATTCATATATATCAACAGCTTCAATTTCAAACTGAAAGGCCTCTGTAATGACGTCATAATTACAATTAATCTCACCCAGAAAAAGATCAACAAAAAAAACTTCATTGCGATAAATTGGTAAAGATTGAATTTCAACTGTAATCTCTTTCTCATTATTATCAGAAATCAACTCGATGCCTTTGTGCTTATTATTAATCCCGATAAAACTTTCCCCTTCACTATCTTTAATTACAAAGCCAAATAATATTTTATTCTTAATTTCTTTATCTTTAATGTTAACAACAAACTTAAAATTACATCCTGAATACATTTTTTCTGATACTTTGCCATCACAATATGTTGTAACCTTCTGCATTCCATAATTTTTATCGTATATTTTATTTTTATGGTTTTTTAAATCAAATACACCATAATCAGTATTAATGGTCTTAAGTATCTGATTAATATTGTGTTTGTATCTATCAACAACATCACTAATTTCACCGACAACTTCTGTAACTCCATTATTTAATAACACTCCCCTTCTACACAGAGTTTTAACAGCCGAAAGATTGTGGCTCACAAAAAGAACCGTCCTACCCTGTTTCGCCACTTCTTCCATCTTTCCAAGAGATTTTTTCTGAAATTCGGCATCACCAACGGCTAATACTTCGTCAACTATTAAAATTTCAGGTTCCAAATGAGCAGCTACTGCAAAAGCTAATCTCAATTGCATACCACTCGAGTAATGTTTAAGAGGGGTATCAATAAACTTCTCAACTCCTGAAAAATCAATAATCTGGTCTAACTTCTTTTTAATTTCTGCTTTTTTAAGTCCTAAAATAGAACCGTTTAAATAAATATTCTCTATTCCTGTCAACTCAGGATGGAAACCTGTTCCGACTTCTAATAAACTAGCCACTCTCCCACGTGCAATTATTCTACCTTCAGTTGGGGGTGTAATTTTTGATAAAATCTTTAATAGTGTTGATTTTCCAGCACCATTTTTACCTATAATTCCTATAGATTCTCCTTGAAACACATCGAAACTTATATCTTTTAATGCCCAGAATTCATTCTTAACTTTATTCTTATTTTTACCTAAAAGTGCTTCCCGAATAGTTAAATAAGGCATTTCCTGTCCTCTCAATTTATATTTTTTACCTATGCCTTGTATTTCAATAATCGGTTTCATATCTTATGATCTTTTTCTGAATACATTTAATAAAATCTAACTATGCTATATCAGCAAAATAAGCTTCAGTTTTTCTAAAATAGAACAGACCCACAAAAAAGATAATAATTGCGGATACCACACTTATTAAAAAACAATCTAAGTTTAAGGAATTATTTATAATTGCATTTCTTGTAAGGTCAATAGCACCACTCATTGGATTTACTGCCATTAAATATTTCGCCCATTGATATTTTAAAACAGATACAGGATAAATGACCGGTGTTAAAAACATTAAAGATTGAACAAAAAATGGAATTATGTATTTAAAATCTCTGTACTTAACATTTAAAGATGCCAAAAAACTACCCAATCCAAATGAAGCAATTATAGTAATAATAACTGAGATTGGAACAAAACAAATAACTTTAAAAACCGACACTTCTATATTAAAATATATTAGTAATCCGATAAATACAATAAATGCCATTATAAAATCAAAAGCAGCAACGAGTATTGAAGAAACCGGTATTATTAAACGAGGAAAATAAATTTTTTTAATTATATTTGAACTTGTCACCATACTATTCCCGGCATTTGTAACTGCTGAAGAAAACATAGTCCATAGCATTAAACCTGAATATGCAAAAACTGGGTAGGGGATATTATCAGAAGGAATACTAAGCATATTTCCAAGAAATGTAAAAATCAGCATAGTTACGAGAGGTTGCAGAATTGCCCAGGCAAAACCAAACATGGCTTGTTTATATTTTACTTTTATATCTCTCCAAGTAAAAAAATAAAACAGTTCTTTATACGACCACAATTCTTTAATACCAATACTTATTTTTTTCGGAGCAGAAATAATATATTCCATTAACAAACCGTTTTTTGTTATTTAAAACAAAGATATTATTTTTTATTATCTTATGTACTTTCTCTAAACACCTAAAGTAAATTTTTACTAATTCATATAATCGTTAATTTATAATTCTTCCAAAACCTTATTCGAATAAGTATATCACAATAATCCCCACTCCCACTAAAATCTACAACCCGAGTTACACTTGTCTGTGATTAAAACAAGGCAGGTGCAAGAACAATTTTTTTGACATAAACGCAATTTTAGACCTGATTTTGGGTAATGATACGCAATTTAAAATCTATTTTTAGCTATACTTTCAAAATAAACAAAATAATTTAGTTATTTTTGTGATTATAATATTACATGGAAAACAAAATGTTATATATATCAGTAGTTACACCGGTTTATGGTTGTAGTTCATCTTTATTAGAGCTATACATAAATCTAAAGACTACACTTGAAAAAATTACAAATGATTTTGAAATAATACTTGTCAACGATGCAAGTCCTGATGAATCATGGTCAATAATTGACGAATTATGTAAAAAAGATAGACGAGTCAAGGGAATCCATTTTTCCAGAAATTTTGGGCAACATTACGCTATAACAGCCGGTCTTGATTATGCAAAAGGAGAATGGGTTGTTGTAATGGATTGCGATTTACAAGATAGACCTGAAGAGATTTTAAACCTTTACAATAAAGCAATTGAAGGATATGATATTGTATTAGGAAGAAGAGTAGAAAGAAAAGACGGGTTTTTAAAAAAAATCACATCCAGAATGTTTTTTGCGATTTTTAGTTACCTTACTGATACTAAGTTTGATCATACTGTTTCAAATTTTGGTATTTTCAAGAGACCCGTTATTGATTCAGTAAATAAAATGGGCGATTATTATAGAGTGTTTTTACCGCTTGTACACTGGGTTGGATTTACTAAAACATCTATAAATGTTGAACATAGTATAAGGTCAAATGGAAAATCATCTTACAACTTTAAAAAGCTATTTAACTTATCTTTTGATATGATTGTTTCGTTTTCTGATAAACCAATGAAATTAGCAATGAAATTAGGTGTATTGATATCTATGTTTTCATTTCTATTCGGGATTTATTATTTAATTCTATATTTTAAAGGCGTAATAACTGTTCCCGGTTATACAAGTTTAATTATAACGATTATGTTTTCTACCGGAATTATTATTTTTTTCATAGGGCTTATTGGTATTTATATTGGGAAGTTATCCATTCAGAATAAAAACAGGCCAAAATATATAATCAAGACATTGTTGAATTGTAATTAATGGCAATTATCCAAAATAAAAAAATACTGATTGTTGGGGCAAATAGTCTTATTGCATCAAAAATTGTTGCACAATTAGTAAATTGCCATGTTGTTGGTTTAATTAATAATAATGACAGCAGAGTTGATTATAATAGTTTTGAAAAGGTACACTCGAATCTTGATTCACTTATAAAAGAAAACAAGCATTTTGATTTAATTTTTCTGATTGCGGCTTACATTCCTTACGGCAAAATGGATGTACCTGATAAGAAGCTTTTTATTAGCAATATTGATATAATTGCACAAATTGTTAAAGCCTATAGCGAGTCAAGAATTGTTTTCACATCTAGTGTTGCTGTTTATGGCAATCCCATAAGTAGAGTAATTCGTATTGGTTCTGCATTCAACAATCCAAACTTATATGGATTGACTAAATTAGCAGGTGAAACAATAATTAAAATGCATAAGTCATACGGAATAATAAGGTTATCATCCTTATACGGATGTGGAGTTACCAGCGACACATTTATTAACAGGCTGGTTCGTCAAGCAAATGAAGATAATATAATTAAAATTTTTGGAACAGGTAAAAGATTGCAAAATTATATACATATAGACGATGCTGTTGAAATAATTATTAAGGTTGCAGTTTTAGATGAAAACATTGTGATGCTAGGCGTTTCAAAGGAAAGTCATTCCAATATAGAAATTGCAAATATTGTTTCTGAGAAAACGAAAGCAAACATTATATACGTAGGAATAGACGAAAGTTGTGACTATTTATACGATGCAGAAGAATGTTTTAAAAAGATATCCTTTTACCCACAGAAAGAATTCAAACAGAGCGTTATAGAAATGATATGAATGATAAGCACAAATGTATTTTAGTCACAGGAATTGGTGGTAATGTTGGACAAGGAATTATCCGGATTATTAGAAATGAGTTTCCGGAAATAAAAATAGTAGGGACAAATGTAACTGAATTCAGTGCAGGGAATCATTTGGTTGACAAGTTTTATAAAGTACCTTTTGGTTATGAAATAAATTACATTCACGTCGTCAAAAATATTGTTTTAGAAGAGTGCGTCAATTTGATAATACCATCTACGGACTATGAGTCATACTTTTTAACTAAAGCAAAAGATACTATGAATTGCTTGATTGCAAGTTCTGGTATAGAAGCACTTAAGATTTACTTGGATAAATATTTGAGCTATACTTATCATTCAACATACAAAATCCCTTTTGCTGAAACAGTTTTACCAAGTAAATTCAAAAATCAGTTCGATAAATCTATTGCAAAACCAAGAGAAGGTAGGGGATCGAAAGGAGTTTTTTCTAATATTGTCAATGCTGAAGGGTTTAAAGACGAAGATTATATAATTCAGAAGGAATATGATGGAATAGAAATTACCACTGCAGCTTATATTTCTTATATTACGGGCGAATTATGTGGAATTATTACTTTTATAAGAACATTGGAAAACGGTGCTACAACATACTGTAAAGTAGTGAGCGATTATAATGGCACACTGGAAAATATTATCAAAAAGATTATGACAACTTTGCCCATCAGGGGTTCTTTTAATATTCAGTCTATTGTGACAGATAGTGGCAAAATTGTGCCTTTTGAAGTAAATTGCAGAATTTCCGGCACAAATTCAATCAGACATCATTTCGGATTTTGTGATGTTAAAAATACAGTCAATGAATTGATTTATAAAGTATGTACGCAAGAAATGAATACGACAAATGGTTTTGCTTACAGGATGTTGACAGATATAATTTACAATTCTGACAATGCGAATGGGAATAAAGAAGATAATTTTATTAAGTTCTAGCTATGATATTAGTTTTTGACGCTGCAAATACGCTAATCTACAAACCATCATTATTCAAAAGCTTTGTTGAAGTGTTAGCCGAACATGGATATTTGGTTGAAATAAATGATTTAAAGTATTTGCATAAAATTATTACTGAACTTACAGAATTTCCGGATTTGACTACTAAAGAATTCTATGACGATTTCAATAGTAAATTACTGTTAACCTTAGGCATTATACCTAATTCAAAATTGCTCGATAGTATTTTTAGTAAATGTACTTATTTACCTTGGGAAAAATATGAAGACACAATAGCGATAAAAGAATTACAATATCAGAAAGTAGTACTTTCCAACTTTAATTCAAGCTTAAATGATATTATAAATAAGCTTTTCCCCGGAGAGTTTTCAGAAATAATTATTTCTGAGAAAGCAAAATGTCGAAAACCTGACTTAGATTTCTATAAATTATTAATCAAACAACTTTCTGTTAAAGCAGATGAAATAATCTATATTGGAGATTCTGTCAAATTAGATCTTGAACCTGCAACAAAGGTTGGAATTAATGCTTGGATGATTGACAGAGATGGTTATTACCCGAATTGTAAAAAAAGACTAGAATCTTTACATGATTTAAAAACCATTTTATCTAAAAAATAGACAATATGGGATTAATGCGTATTATTACATATTTAATGAGAGAAATAAGTGAGAACGTAAATTCAACAAGCAAATGCGACAGATTTATAAAAAACATCTTTAGGCGTCTTAAACCCTAAGTTCTTCCTTGGTCTTCTGTTAATTTTATATTGTACCTGTTTAATAAATTCATCATCAA
>Ga0116143_10001826_pt1 | contig 24706 bp, 20 predicted proteins | sample AD_UKC034_MetaG_FD_89745 | JGI IMG/M metagenome (GOLD analysis project Ga0116143, IMG submission 89745) | Active sludge microbial communities of municipal wastewater-treating anaerobic digesters from USA - AD_UKC034_MetaG | ecosystem: Engineered > Bioreactor > Anaerobic > Digestate | place: USA...
GCTGTCATGAGTTTAACAATCCCTGAGCATCAACAGTCGACAAAGCCTGCGAGAAGGTTGTTGACATTGCGACGGCACAGTGCTAACTATTAGGTAATACTTTGTGATAATGGTTGGTGATATTTATGACGCAAACTGTTTTAGAGCTCAAGAATGTCTCCAAGAGCTACGCGCTCGCGCCAGGTTCATCAAAACAAGCTCAGGGCCGGCGGGCCGCCATCGACAATGTCAGCCTGACTCTCTGCGCCGGTCAGATTTATGGTTTTGCCGGTCTGAATGGTGCGGGAAAAACCACTTCGATCAAGGCTGCTCTCGGCCTTATTCAGCCTGATTCTGGCACCATAGAGCTTTTCGGGGCTCCCATCGATGCCGCAGCTTTTAACAAAATCGGCTTCTGCCCAGAAAAACCGGTGTTCTATGAAACTCTTACCGCCAGCGAAATCGTCGACTTTTCGGGCAGATTGCTCAATATAGCAGCCAGCGAAGACCGCAAGAAAGAAATTCTCAACAAGGTCGGTCTCTACGACGACCGCCACAAGCGGGTAGGCGCCTTTTCTAAAGGCATGCAGCAGAGACTGGGCATCGCCTGTGCCATGCTGCATGATCCGGCACTTTATATTCTCGATGAGCCCGCCAGTGGCCTTGACCCACTTGGCCGGCGCCTGATCAAGGACATTCTCAAAGAACTCAAGCAGGCTGGCCGCACGGTTTTTTTCAGCACACACATCATTGCAGATATCACCGAGATCTGCGACAAGATTGCCATAATTCATAAAGGACACATTTTATACGAAGGAGGTGTCGATGAGTTCTGCCCTGAGCACAAGAACGGTGAAGAGCGTTTTGTAAAAATCATTCAGGACTACGACAAAAAAACCTCTGCAGCAGCGGCAGCAACTGACTGATATGGATTTTTCCGCTATGCGGTCGCGAATTTCCTGTATTACCGCCATTGCCTGGTATTCGTTCATCGAAGCTCTGCGCAACCGGCTCTTTCTTGGCGTCTTTCTGCTCGCTCTGCCCTTTGCGGCAGCAGCCTGGACAATCGATGTCTATCAACTCGGCTTTCAGACACGACTGGTATCAGATGCCGGGCTGACAGTGATTTCGACGCTCGGACTGCTGGTTGTACTGTTCTTTTCGCTCGACCAGATCATACCAGACATCGAAAAGCGTACCGTCTATTTTATTTTTACCCGCATGCCCAGCCGCCACACCTACATGATCGGGCGATTTTTCGGTATTGTCACCACTCTGCTCTGCCTGCATGTGTTTCTTGCCGGCCTTCTCGTCATGATCATCAAGCTGCGCACAGGCGCCTGGTTTAACGAAATCCCGATTGCCGGCCTGATAATATTTCTCAAACAGTCGCTGCTGGTCTCGATCGTCATGCTTCTGGCGTCATGCACATCCAAGATTATCACCGTCAGTATCAGCGTGCTGATCTACGTTGTCGGTCACGGTCTCGATATTTTCAGAATGCTGGCCGAGCAGGGTGGAAATTCGATCATCGCATTTCTGCTCGATATCGCCGGATTGATTCTGCCCGATTTTTCGCTTTATGAAACCCGCATCATGGTCATGCACGAAATACCGGCCCAGACCTCGGCCCTGCTGATACTGGCGTTTTACACCCTTACCGCGATATTTTTCTATCTTGCCATCGGTGGCGCCATCTTGAAACATCGAGATCTATGAGCACTCAGCCACAGAAATCATTGACAAGTTCGGCAAGATTATCGGTTCTCAGCGCGCTTATGCTGCTGGCAATGGCGCTTTCAGCACAGCACCTGATGAAATCACGCTATTGGGAATACTACTACCCGGAAGTCCAGGTTGCCAATTTTGCCGACATCGTTCTACAAACGATCCCGGGCCAGATAAAGAGCTTCGTTGCCGGTGTTTTAAGAATAACTGCCGATGAGTATATGCATATTGGCCCGACTAAAAAAGCAAAACAAAATTTCGTTGCCGGCAGCTTCGCCGGAAACACCGAAATAATGTCGCTGCTCGAACTCTCGGTCATTCTTGAACCGACGAACACAGACATGTACGCTGTAATGAGTCACAACCTGGCCCTGTATCTCAACCGTTTCGATGATGCCATCAAGCTGCTTCACCGAGGCATTCAGGCAAACAAAAACGCTCCTGACCTGCATAAACTCTATGGTGCAGCAGCCTACTGTTATGGCTTTGCCAAAAAACCTTCTTTTGCTGCTCCTGCCGAGGTTAAAAAGTATCGCGAAATAGCGGTCAACTATCTTGACGCTGCGATCAAATCATATCTCGCCAATGAACATCGAATGTCTCCTTACATGCACGATGATTTTGCCAATCTGCAGAATTATTACGTCATGCAGAGCCGATTTCTGGCTGATGTCGGCAGGAAATCGGAAGCGCTGGCCGCCTGGCAGAAAGTCTCTGAGGCACGACAGATAAGCTTTCTCGGACACTACTTCACCATGCTGCAGCAGGAAGAAATCGCCATGCCCGACTTTCCCGACGATCTGCTGACAGCCGCATATCAGGCACTTTTTCAAGTCAGCACGATCAGGCCGCCATACAGTGTTCCGGCCGCTTACCGCTTCTGGCTGACAGATCCAGCCAGCCTTTACTATCTCGCAATCTATGCCCGAGGATTTGGAGCGCCCAGCCTGCTGGCTGAAGATTGCCATGAACATCGATCATCTGAGCTCAACCAGTGCGGCCACGATCATTCGACAGCGCAACATGAGCATGTTACACATGACCCACATCTCCAGCAACCCGTTCAGCCAGACCATGTCTGCGGCCCAGGCTGCGAACACGATCATCATCACGAAAGCACACATGCCAGCGGCGCGGCTCATGAGCATGAACATGACCCCGAATGTCCGCACTGCGCCAGCGCAAAATCCTGGAAGCAGGCCGGCATTCCGGTTATGATTCAGGCTTTCCTGATGCTCGCCACCACCATCATCATCCGCAGATTCATCTGAAGCTTCTGCAGAGATTCAGCAACTAAGACTTTGCGAATCTGTTTTACTCTTGCCGCCGATGATGATAAAATTCCGCAGCAGAACACATTTTTGCGACTGACAGGAAATCCGTTGATGAGCGACCAAAAGGAATTCAGGCTGTCTGAACTGCCGGCGCTGGCGCGCAGGCACTATCTGACCGGTTTGTTCTGCCTGGTAATCTGCCTGTTTCTCGAAATCTGGTTTCTGCACTATCCTCCCCGAGGAGTTGTCGGTGAAAATGTCATCATTACCGGCAGTGTCATCGGCAGTCCACTGGTCGATTTCGATTCTCTCTGGGCGCGGGTGACAAATGATGACGAACTCATGCTGCAGATTATCGACAGAGCTGAAATCTGCAGGCAGAAAAACCGTGTCGAGAAGCTGAACTTTTTAAATCGCACGATCAGACAGAACCTCAAGTTTCAACCGGAAAACGAGACTCTCGTAAAGATTTCATTCAAACGCCCCGGCTACAATGATATCAGGCCATTTCTCAACTGTTTCACCGATGCTCTGATAGATAAGCTCACCAATATGGGCCAGGAAAGCTTTGAAATACGCAGAGAAAAAGCACTGGTTCAATATTCACGCGCCATAGAAAGACTCAGATTCATCGCTCATTTTTTTGATATGCCTTCGATTGCCGCGCTTCTTGAAAACAGCCCCGAAGCTCCTGTTGACACCAGCAGGATGCTAGAGAAAGTGCGCTCAGACAAAGTGACCGATGGAATCGGCAGAGCACTTCTTGGCGAACTTCTGCCCGGGTATTCGACTGCTCAGATTTATTACGAACCCTACTTCAACGACAAAATGAAGCTGCTCGAACTTTTTCCACGCTCGCCGGTCGTCATTACTGCCCGAGACATGCCCCCCACGCCGGTTCAGCCTTTTTACGAGCTGATTTTCGTGCTGGTTCCAATGGCTGTTTTTCTGATCTACGCTTCTTTGCTGATAATTCTCGGCCGTAAAAATGACGCAGCTCTGCAATGAAAAGAGCACAGACCAGTTCTCCCGCTGGTGGGCGGCCTATTTTCTGTTGCTCCCCTTTGGACAGCCTCTGACGCGCGGACTGGTAATCGGCGATCTGCCGGCGATAGCCCTGATGGTGATCTCTTTTGCCGCTGTTTTTCGCGGCAAACTGCCTGAAATAGGCAAAACTGAAGCCTGGTTCATTTTTCTGACCGGCTGTTCTCTGCTTGGAATTGAATTGACCAGAGCCCCCGATTTCTATCTCAAAGAACTGACCTCAATGGTATTTCTCTTTGTCTGTTTCAAAATTACCGCCGATTTTCTCAACAGCGAAGAACGACTCGCAAAGGCCATCGAACTTACCGGAAAAGCAGCAGCGACTTTGCTGCTGATCAATTCAGTCGTCCTGTTAAGCCACAAGACCATGGCTCTGGAGTTCACCAGCCGCTTTTTTTCTGCCGGCGAGAAGCTGAGCTGGCCCTTTGAATTTTCAGGCCAGCTGGGAATCTCGCTTACAGTACTTTTTCCGCTCACGCTTTGTGCAAGACGTCTTACAGGGATTCAGAGGGCAATCATCTATTCAATGATGCTGCTGAACACCGGTGCGATAGCATCCCGAAGCGTTTTCTGGCTGAGCATGTTTCAGGTGATATATATCGAATTTTTCGTATACGCCGAAAATTCAACGAAACGGAACATTTTTAAGCTGTTGCTGCTGGCATGCGCGGCCGGTCTGCTGGTCATGTTTTTCGGTGAAAGCTACAGTTTTCAGCGCAGCCTCGGGCAGCTGGAAAGCAGTCCGCTTATATTCGATGAACCCCGCGTGGCGACTCTGCGCGAAGCCCTGCGAACTTTACCGACCTGGCTGCAGGGCTATGGACTCGGCTGCTTCAAAGCTTTTCATGAGCTCGAAATACACAACACTCCCCTGTCACTACTGGTAGAAACCGGATTTGCCGGCTTTCTGGCAGCAACCGCCTTCATCGCTTCAATCTTCATCGCCTTCTGGCGCAGCCGCCTGAGGCACTCGCTGCTCTGGCACGGTCTGCTGCTTTCGTTGATCGCGGTAATGGCGAACGGCATGTTCAGAAATCTTGTCAGCAGCCGGGTAAGCTGGTTCATTCTGGCGTTGTGCCTTAGCCATCGACACTTTCAGCAGCAAGCATCTCGCGCAGCTTTGGCAGACACGCCGACCATAGAACCGCAACCGCAACAGTGCCGACAATGAGATGAACACCGCTCAGACCGACATAACCCCAGAGCAGAGCCAATGTCGGCGCCAGAGAGCAACGTAGCACCATAAATAAAAAAGCGAACCGGGCATACAGTCGCTCCAGATGCAGACTGTAATAAAGTGAGATCAGAAACGCGTAGGGCGCCGACAGAAACAAAGCCGGCAGAAGAAGCATGACTGACAGCTGCACAGACCAGTCGAACGGGCGGTAAAAATACCAGGCAACAGCGCAAAATACGACCAGAACTGCACACAGGATAAACGAAACAATTAAATAACGTCTGCTTTGCTCGCTTAAACCTGCCGCATCACGATTTTTAACGGCATCGCGAATGCCAGGAAAAATAGCCTGAGCTCCCACATACAAAGGCCACGAGGCCATGCGCAGGGCTGAATCGAGAGTTCCAAAAATCCCCAGCGATTCAGCATCGAGAAGATAGCCGGCAGACAATGATTCTATGCGGTTATATGCCGCAGTATAGACACCAACTTTACTGAAAGGCAAAATATAGCGCACTGCCTCAGCCCATTTATAGCCGCTTTTGAGAAAAGTCCTTGCCGATGGCCGGTCGAGCATGAATATTTCGACCCAGACGCCGGCTGTCAGGCAAATCAGAGCAGCAGAAGCGTCAAATCGGCCAGCAATGGCGAACGAAGCGGATAGAATCAGAACTACCAGAAAGTGGACCGATGAACCCAGCAGAAGTTTGCTGAACTGCTGACGTGCATGACTGTAGCCCTGATGACCAAGAAGAATGGTTCGCCCGAAACACAGCAGCAGCAGAACAGAACCGGTCGGATGCCAGTTCCAGGCAACCTGCCCGAACTGCCCGAACAGAAGGAACAACGAACCCAGAAGCAGACCGGAAAACCACCGTAGCAGGTTTATTTCGGCCAGACAATCATGCATCTGGTCATCTGAATCTGCATAAATGACCGGCATGGCACGCGAAACGCCGAGATCCGCCAGCTGCGAGGCCATCAGCGCAAGCGATGCCAGCAGATAAAATCGACCCGCTTCTTCCCTGCTGCAAAATGCGATCAGAATGAACTGAAACAGCGGAACTGCCACAACGCTCATACTTCTGGCCAGAGCAAAGGGCAGCAGTTTTCTCAGAAGAAAGTCAATCATATGCCGACAGACTAACCTGCCAGACGAAATAACGCAACGACAGCTGCCTGATAACAGCTCGCAGAATGAGAAATCTGGCAGTAGCGAAGCTGCTGTGGTAATCTGGCAGATATGTGGCAACAAAAAACAGGCTCTGCAGTAAGAAATTTGCTTAAGCGGCTGGAAAACTCAGTCGTCGGCAAACTGCTGCTCAGAATCAGCCCGATAAGGCAGATTGCGTTATCAGTAAAAAACCGGGTCAGCACCGGCAAGCCCGAGTTCAACACCATACTTTCAGACAACGACCGGCTGCAGCGACAGAAAATCAAGAACGGCTTCTCACACTCATCATTGGCGGGCATACCTTCATATGCAGAGCTTTTTGTCCGCCATGATGGCTATATCTCGAGCAAATGGGGACACTACTGTTTTGTTTATCAGGAGCTGTTTGCCAGATTTCTTGCCGAAAAACGACCGATAACGCTGCTTGAAATCGGCGTACAGAATGGTGGTTCACTGCAGCTCTGGCAGAAATTTCTGCCAGAAGGCTCGCAGATTTACGGCATAGATGTCGATCCGCTATGCCGCAAACTCGAATTTGCCGAAAACATACAGGTATTCACCGGCAATGCCAACAGCCAGGATTTCTGGAAAAGCAATCTGCAAGACGTCACTTTCGATGCGATAATAGACGATGGCTCGCATCTATGCGATGAAGTCACTGCGACCTTCGACCTGCTATTCGACAAAAAGCTCAACCTCGGTGGAATCTACCTGGTAGAAGACCTGCACACCAGCTATTCATGGGCATATAATGGCGGATTCAGAGAGAGGGGTTCGTCGGTCGAATACTTCAAGGGTCTTATCGATGCGATTAACGCGAACCATTACGAAAAACCTCTGTTTCTCAGCAGCGCCAGGCATAAGAGAATGCTCGAACTGAACCGGCAGATCAAAAAAGTAACTTTTTACGACAGCATCTGCTCAATAGAAAAATACAGCGCCAGAACCGAAAATGCCTTCGAGATATTCCTGACCGGTTTCGAGGCCGGAGTTTATATCGACAATAAATTCGAAGCCCGCAAAATTGAGAACAATCTTGATAAAATCGACAAAATCAAAAAAAGTTTTGGCTGAAGCCAAAGTTGTTATGGCTGCAAAGATTTGAACAATGGAAAAAGTTCTGGTTCTGCTCTCTACGTTCAATGGTGAGAAGTATCTTGAAGCACAGATACAGAGCTTACTTGCGCAGGATTACCAGAATCTGGGCATTCTGATCCGCGACGATGGGTCAACCGATGGCACGAAACTCATTCTGCAGAACTTTGAGAAGCAGTTTCCAAAGAGAATTCAGGTTGAATACGGCAAAAACGTCGGCTACCGAAATTCTTTTTTCAGGCTGATGGAAACAGTGCCAACCGACTGTTCCTTTTACGCATTCTGCGATCAGGACGACTACTGGCTGCCGCAGAAGATCTCAAAAGCAATCAGCACCCTGCAGTCGATGAATCAGAAACGGCCATTGTATTATTGTTCGAGGCTGACAATCGTCGATAAGGACCTCAAAGTGACTGGCTATTCCGATATCCCTCGACAACCAGCCGACTTTCGACAATATTTCTTTTCCAGCATTCCAACCGGAAGCACTACGGTTTTTAACGACGAACTCAGAAGAATCGCACTGGCGGGCAGAGAGCTGGCAAGAAACCATGACAGCTGGATGCTTCTGGTCGCAAGCTTCTTCGGAGAGATATTCGTCGATCATGATTCATTCATTCTTTACCGGCAGCATGGCAGCAACACGCTCGGGCTCGAACTCAATTTCTGGAGAAAATCAGCTGACAAGCTCTGCCGTATTCTGCGCAAAGACGTTAAATTCAACAATATCTCAGCTTTTGCCGGTCTTTTTCTGCAACAATATTCACAGTTGATGAGCGACGAACAGAAAACATTCGTCAGCATGGTCGCCGGTTATCGCCAAAGCCTGCGCCAGACACTTCGTCTCGCATTGTCACCTGAGATCAGAACCAGCAATTGGTATGACACGCTGGCAGTCAGGTTTCTGGTACTGCTGCAATACATCTGAAGACTTTGCCCTGCGTCAAAAAATTGACGCAGTGTCAGTTTTTGGAGTGTCAATTTTTTGACGAATCGACACATTGCACAAGATGATAAAGGCACAAAACTCTTATCAATTCGACATTGTCAGAATACATAATACACAAAGCCGCCACAAACAACTAAAAAGCACGAGCTCTAGCGAGAAAACCTTCTATTAATGGCAATTAAGCGATATTGGCACGTTGCTTGCAATATGGTTGTCAGGTTCAAATTAACAGGAGGAAATTATGAAAAAGCTTCTCACAGGTCTCGCAATAGCACTGGCAGTCAGCGTAGTGTCACCCGTTCTCGCCCAGGCAGACAATGCCCCGGCAAAAAGCGAAAAAATCGAAAAGCAGCGCGGTGAAAAACAGGGACGCAAAAATCGCGAAAGACCGAATAAAATGGAACGTGAAGTAAACGCCGAACAGATGCTGAAAAATATCGAAGAGCGCAAACAGAAGATTCTCGAAAACATCGCTCTGCGCAACAGTAAGCTGACCGAACGCCTGGCCACTTTCGGTGAAAGAATCGACAAGCTCTCAGCCCGCATGGACAATCTCAGAAGCGAAAAGCCAACAGAAAAAACCGGCACTGAAAAGCCAACCATGAGCGAAGAGCAGCTCAAAGAGCGCAAAGAAAAGGTTACCGGGCGTTACAACGAATTCAAAAAGAATATCGAACAGCGCAAAACCCAGATTCTCGAACGCATCGAAAATGTGCGCAGCAACGTTCTCAAGCGCATCGAACAGCTGCCCGAAGCCGACCGCGACAAGGTAAAAACGGCTCTCGAAAGCGCCATCAACGAAGTTAAGGCTGAAGCTGAAAAACTGGAAAAAGAAGCCAGAGAAAAAATCGAAGCTACCTATCAGAAACTGATGGCGATCTGACAGGGCCTAATCGTCGCCGATACCAAGCTTCTTCATTCGATACAAAAGCTGGGTTCGCGGAATCTTGAGGATTTCTGCGGCCCGGCTTTTTACTCCCCCGCTTTCGGCTAGTGCCGATAAAATCATCTTTTTCTCGAGACTTTCAAGAGCATCGTTGAGACCAGCTCCACCAGGAATATCGCTGACTGCCGGTTCCGACGCCTGAACATCTTTTGCCGCAGCCGGTAAGCTTATCAAAAAATCCACCGGTTCCAGCTGTTTGCTTTCAGACATGACCACAGCACGCTCGAGGGCGTTCTTGAGCTGGCGGATGTTGCCTGGCCAGTCCTGCTTCTGCAAAAACTGCAAAGCCACCGGGCTCAGTGAGAGCAGTGGCCGGCCGAGATCTTCGCCGATTTTTTTCAGGAGAGTCTGACAAAGTATCGGCAGATCGCCGATTCGCTGCCGCAGAGGCGGCAGATGGATATTTACCACACTCAGGCGATAAAGCAGATCTTCACGAAAGCGGCCGGCAGCGACCATTGCGTCGAGCTTGCGATTGGTCGCAGCGATGATGCGAACATCGACAGCAACTGGTTTTGAGCTGCCCAGCCGGGTGATTTCTTTCTCCTGAAGAACACGCAACAACTTTGCCTGCAGGTTGAGCGGCACTTCGCCGACTTCATCGAGAAATACCGTGCCACCGTCGGCCGCCTCGAAACTGCCGATACGGCGCTGCCGCGCATCAGTGAACGCACCTTTTTCGTGCCCGAACAGCTCAGATTCGAAAAGCGTTTCAGGAATCGAAGCACAGTTAACCCTCACAAAAGGCGCGTGCAGACGCTGCGAAAGGTTGTGAACAGCCTTGGCAGCGACCTCTTTGCCGACACCTGTCTCACCAGTTATCAGCACAGTCGTCGGGTAGGCAGCAACCCGTCTGATCATCTGCTTGACTTCGTTGATCTCAGGGCTATCGCCGGCCATGTCTTCGAGAGCCTGATTGAAGCCGGCTGCCGCCGCCAGAGTCTCGCACTGGCGCTCAAGGCGGGTTTTCTGGCTTCCCAGCTGCCTGAACTGTTCTATTTTTTTGATCCGGAACGAAAATTCTTCAAGAGAAACCGGTTTGGTAAGGTAGTCAGAAGCACCCAGCTGCATGGCCTTTACGGCCGACTCAACCGAACCGAAAGCTGTCATCAGAATGACCTCGGGCATGGGTTCGCTGCTGCCATCGCGTGCTTTTTCCATGATCTGAAGACCTTCGCCATCAGGAAGACGCAGATCGGTAATCAGCAGATCGAAATTATGGGCTGACAGCTGCGCCAGCCCCTGTCTGACAGTATGTGCCAGCTCAGCCTGGTGGCCCTCGCTCTCCAGAAATGTTTTAAGACCTCTTGCAAGAGAGGCATTATCATCGACCACCAGAATTTTCATGTTGCCCAACCTCGATCAAGAATACAGCGCCGTCGTTCTCGCCACCAATATAACTTATTTCGCCACCATGCGCTTCGACAAGTTTTCTGATCAGCGCCAGCCCGAACCCGTTGCCACCTTCGCGGCCACTCATGAACGGCGTAAACAGCTTATCACGAAGATCGAGAGCTATTCCGGGGCCGTTGTCGGCGAATCTGATGTTTAATTGCGAACCCTGCATTTCGAGCGCAATTTTTATCGCAACCGGTTCGCCGACTGCCGCCTGAACTGAGTTATTGATGAGATTTTCGAATACCTGCTGCATCAGAGTTGCATCAAACCATGCCTGCTGTAGACCACCGTAATCTATTTCACAGCTGAATGCAGGCAGAACCGCCAGACGCGAAGCCAGCAGGCGATTGAAGAACTCTTTGAGTTCGACGGGCTGGCTTTTTGGCTGCACCTTGCGCGAGTAGGCCAGATAGTTTTCGATCAGGGTACGCAGATGAGCGAGCTGCTCGCTGATTTCGCCAAGAGCCGTTGCCGCTGCCTCGGCATGCGACCCGGAAAGCCCGGCCAGCTGCCGTTTCAGCAAACCGAAATGCATTTCTATGGCTGAAAGCGGGTTGCGTATTTCATGAGCGATGGCGCCGCCGGTAAACGCCAGCTCGTCGAGTTTCTGTTCGTACAGGCGCTGCACCTGCTGGCGCTGACGCTCGATTTCGCGGGCCAGCTTTTCTATGCCAAGACTGAGCAGGTCGAGTTCGTTAACGCCCAGAGGCTGATGTTCAGGGCATTGCTCACGTTCTACCGCTTCGAGACTTTTATTCAGCTGCGCAATTTTGCCTGAAAAACTGCGGGCAAGCAGCCAGGCAATCAGAAGACTGAGAAACATGGCGCCCAGCATGGTTTCGGCAAGAAGCCGCCTGAAATCGCCGACGAGGTTGAGATATTCCATGTCGGCCTCGATGCCGATGACACTCTCGAGCATACCGATGTCATCGAGAATCGGGCACAGCACGATTTTAAAACGCCGGGAAACCCCGTAGGCATAAGGATCTGGAAAGACCATCTCACCACGGTCAAGCTTGTTTATATAATCGAAAACCAGTTCTTCAGCTTCTTCTGGCGTCGGTGGCTGCATCTGCGTTGACCGTTTACCGGGCAGAGAATAAGAAGCGATGAAGACCGGCGGTTCGGCGTACATATCGAGAAGATAGAGATTCTGCAGGAGTCCGCCGGTTTTTTCGAGCTGCCAGAAACTCTGCATAGCCCGGTCATGGCGGTCATCGTCATCTTCTGCTTCGGAAATACTTGTGCTTAGCGATTCGGCGATTCGCCTGAGACGCTGATCGGCTTCGCGATCGAGCGCCTGATAGAACCGCTGGTAAAACCAGCCCCATACCAGGCTCACAACGAGCACAGCCACCATCAGAACCGAGAGAAAAAGCCGGCCAAACAAGCTTGCCGGCAAAATTTTCCGAAACAGAGCGGACAAAGGCTTCAAAGCGTAGCTTCAACCTCACGCCAGCTCAAAATCTCTTTCTGAATAGCAAGTTCGTAAATGCTGGTAAAATCGATTTTTTTGTCGACGGTATAGTCGTAGCTCGACTTTTCGAGGACTTCCTGCCAGTTGTAGTAGGTCACTCTGATGTCGTTGGGCATTTTGCGGCGGTCAAAGTTATCGACCGACAGATTGCCAACTATATCCATGTTGGTCAGTTTGCGCATCGACGAATCGGTGTCGAGCTCGAGACCGCCTTCGGCGTGAAAACTGCCTTCGAGCCTGGGGCTGAGGTTTCTGAACGGGTGAGTGATACCGAATCTCGACCAGTCACTGTCATGATGGGGCTTATAAATAATTTTACCTGTCTTCGGGTTCTCTGAAGAAGTATCCCATGATTTGTCGCGCAGAGCGATGACGCCGACACACGAATCGAGACCCGAATCATCAGGTAGAGTCAGCACGTCGCCGCCAACATAGATATTGCCTTCGACTACCAGCAGGCCCTTTCCCTTTACCCAGCCTTCAAGGAACACATCGCCTTTGATGTAGGTAAGGCCATTGATTTCAACGGCACGACTGGTATCATGCGCTTTGGTGGGATTACCAAAATAGCGGCTGTATTTATTGGAGACATCGCGCCAGTCACCCCAGCCGTAAAGCGGAATGACGTTGTTGTAGTTTACTTCGTTGCGCCCGAAGGCTTCTTTGAAGTTGATATCGGTAAAATACTGAGCATGCGCCGGTTTCTGGTCGGGGTCGATAAGACGGTTCGCCAGTCGGCGATAGACCTCGGCCGGGTAGAGGTTAATCTGTTTGTCTTCGTATTCTTCGACCTTTCGAGTCTGCGAATGATAGAGCTCACCGCTCGACTTTTCCCACCATGGCCAGGTAAACAGGCCGCGCCACTTGTAATACTGGCGGGTAATCGGGTCGTCGCTGAACTCAAGCTCGGTTTCGCTGAAATCGCCGCCGCCGTTCCAGCCGGTCCAGCCAATGCCCATGTCAAGCCAGGGATGTTCGAGCTCATTGCGCATTTTCGTGAGCATAAGCCATTTCGGCAGATCGACTTTGACGCCTTCTTTCATGTAGACCTTACCGCCCTTGACGATGAAGCCCCATGGATCCCAGAAGTCGAAGGTTTCGATCTTGAAAGAGTCGTGCCGCGAGCGGTTGAGATAGAGACCGTGACTCGGAGCGACCATACCGACGGCATTCGTGTTCAGAGGCCCTTTGAGCAGCATCGCCTTAAGGGTCTTTTTAACTTCTATCTGCTTGCGGGTGCGCTGGAAAGAGCCGAGCGCGTTAACCGTAATGACGCCCTGGCGTGCGATTTCGCGCGGAACACCCTTGGCAACGAGGTCTTCGAATGCCTTGCGGTCAAGCTGCCAGGTCAGGCGCGCCTTGACCGAACCACCCTGCACCAGTGGAGCCACCGACGTGTTGCCTTCTGAGAGTCGCGAAAGATCAACATCGACACTGCCTTCATCCTGTTTGGTAATCAGGTTGTAAAAAGGATTATCAGGCGTATTCATCTGACTTTTGACCGTAAACAGGGTTTCTTCGACCCCGGCTTCGGCCAGCAGCAGCGAAACGGTCGCGTCAACATAGTTTTCGGAGAGGTAGACCTCGCCGCGCATGAAATAGATCATGCCGGAAACTATGATAGTGATCACAGCGATTGTACATATCGTAAAGAACAGGGCGATACCCGACTTGCGGTTCGTTTTGTTTCTCATAAAACCAGCTTCCTTACAAGAATCTGAGTACATTAATCATACCAGTATCCCAGCTATAACGCAAGACTGAGAAGCCCGTGCAAATCTCCCTCGTGTTCAGGGTTTGGCTTGCAGCTCAAGCCGGCCACACGGCTTACTGTCACGTTCAGGAGCTCTTACCCAACAGGTCGAGGCGCAACAGCCAGCGTGGCTCGCCTTTTTGCGGATGATCAGAAAGCTCGGCCTTTTTGTAAAACCCGGCCTTTTCAATGTACAACTTTATTGCTGCCCGGTTGTCAGGGTTTACGGTCAGCTCGAGATAAGTCAGCCCGGCATCGACGGCCGATTTTACGAGATACTTAATCAAAATAGCACCAAGTCCTTTGCCGTGCTGCGAATTATCGACGGCAAAACCAAAAACAACTGCACCATCATCGTGGATGTTACGTAACAATACGGCTTCGGCGACCACACAATCTCCATCAAGCAGACAGAATACCGCGCCGCTACGGGTGAACTGCGACAGATTGAAAACCGAGATACCATCGGTGCCGAACGCCTGCGCATCGATCTGCGCAATCTGTTTCAGAATCGCCCAGTCCTGCGGATCGGGCTTCAGCAGGCGATATTCACTCATTCCGCACCTTTGCCTGTTCCTGTTGTAGTGACTGCGGCGATACAGCTGAGGGCTTCATCGGCAAGCACAATCATGCTCATTTTACGATGACAGGGCAGCATCTTCTTCAGCTTGTGCGGCGAAGTATAACGTGCCAGAACCTGTCCCTCGCTGCTGATCAGCCCCAGCTGATCGAGATCGGTTCCGATCAGCACGCCGATTTCATGTGCGGTCATGAAGGCAGGACGACCGGTCAGTGTAACTTTGTACAGCTCGCCGCTACGCCGGTTCAAGACTGTAACATCTTCACTTTCGCATGCCACAAAAAGTGTTTCAAACTCGCGATTGTATTCTATCAGCGTAATCACACCCTCGAGCTGGTAGGAAAAGATGACTTCAAGATCGAGACTGTAGATAAGCACGCGGCCAGTGCCGTCGCCGCACAGAATGAATTCGCCGTTCGAGCTGAGATTGCAGCAGCTGATGCTGTTGTCAAATTCAATGCATTTCTCGATATCGCCTTCTGAAGTCAGAAGATACAAAGCCCTTTCAGAACGCAGCAAAAGCTTGTCGCCCACTACACTGAAACTCGTGATGCGCTCCTCGATATCGAGCTGATGAGAAAAATGGTCTGAAGACAGATAAAACTTGCACTTGCCCAGGCTGTCGAGCAAAACCATGGCAGCGTCAGAAAAAAGATGAACGCGCTTGAACTGCCCGAAAAATTTGAAAATTTCGCTGCCCGACAGATCGAATCCCATGACACCCGCCGAAGTAACGACCACTGCCATATCTGCCTCTGAAGAAACCGCGAGGTCAATCACTCTGGTGCCACTCAACCGGTTGTTCCAAACCTCTTCGCCAAGATCGTTGATGCAAAACAGCTTTTCGCCGCCATCCCAGGCGAGGCAGTATTCAACTCCGTCCTGCCCTTTCCAGATATATACTTTTGACTGCTGCTCGTCACTGCCAACCAGATCGATGTTCCAGACCTTCATGAACGAAGCTTTATGCGTCGCCGGCAATGGTTTGGGAACCGCGTCTTTGAACACCACGCGATTACCGGCCTGACCGGTATTCTGGCCCAGCATGCCGATTTCGCCACGTTCAGTCGCGTAATAGATAGCAGAACCGTCAGCACTGATACATGCCTTGAGCAGTCGATCCGGCATGTGGTGCTCCCAGATTGGCAGACCGTTGCTGTCGAGTTTTACCAGCTGCCCGCCGGCACTGTAGGCCAGCGATTCGCCACTTTTTGAGGCGTATGAGACACCGGTGAGATCACTGCCGAAAGCCCCTTTCCAGATGCCCGAGCCGCGCAGCAGATTCATACAGAATATATGCCCACGAGCAGACAGAGCCAGGGCAACGTTGCCATCTGTGCTGAGAGAAATTGAGACGATCCGGTCAAGGCCCATGAAGGCGTCTAAGGGGCGACCTGCCTGGTTAACGGCCCCGAGGCCTTCACCGCGGTCATCCGCACAGGGAAAGGCCACACACTCGCCGCCGCCGGAAATGGCAAGGTCAGAAGGCCGTTTCATCAGATTGCGATACGCCCACATAACGCGCAAACTCCGATTGGTCCCGATTATTGCCGGATCAGAAGTAACAAAGCAGAACATCTCACCGCTGGCACTGATGCGACCGAGAACAGCCGGGAAAGGCCTTTTTCGCCAGAGAGTCGCTCCCTCCTGACCAAAAAGCACCGAGTGCTTGTCATTATCGACGGCAAGCACTTCGAGCGTGTCTGCCAGAGAAATGCTGACGAGATCATAGCCTGTTTTGCGATGCCAGAGCTCCTGCCCACTGTGGTTGAACAGACGCAGCTCGCTGGCTTTGTCGTAGACGGCAAAGCTGTTATGGTCGCTGGTAAATTCGACCAGACGAAGGCCGGCAATCTGTATCTGCCATGCTTTCTGATAACTTGTCTGTTCAGTCTTCTCTGACATGCTACCCAATTTACTGTGTTTCAACGTTTATGCAAAGATACCATATGCCGCCCCTCAATTCGATTTATTTGTGCAGCAATCTTCTGGTATACTTTAAAAAAATCGTATACTTCGGAGTTGCCATGAAAAAGCGAAAAAACATTCTGCGAATACTCTTCGCCATTGTACTCCCCCTGGGAATCTACGCGACGGCAATGTCTCAGCTTGGCCCGACCATAGCGACCAATGGGGTCTGGCAGGGCGCAAGCTCCTTTCAGGTCGTTCAGGCAAAAATCGACGACAACCTCGAACGAGTGTGTCTTCCACGCATTGAATTCGACGACGAGATTGACCAGGAAATGCTAAAACAGACGATCAGAGAGGGAATCCCCACTCAGAATGCCGTATTTCAACTTTATCATGACGGCCTCGGCCGGCCCAAAAAAGAGAACGGCATGTATTACGCATCAGACGTTTTTCTTAAAGACCTGAAAATGACTTACACAGCTTATCTGCGTCGCGCCGGTTACAGATTCAAAGTCAGCCGTACCCCTGCCTACGAAGACAAGGAACTGCTGCGTGGCGTTTTATACAGCGACCATATCACCACCCGCATGGCCGAACTGGACAAGCAGGAAAAAGAGGATAAAGACAAGGATAACAAACCTGAAACACCGCGCAACATCTCAACGATGCGCGTTACCACGATCTATGATGTATTGCCCAAAGGTGTAATCCCTCCCCGTATCCGCAAGCAGCAGGAAGAAATCGCGCGTCGCATCGCCGAGCTCAAGAACCGGCCATACGAAACTGAAATCGTGCAGATCGATCCGTTGCGCTGGGCCACTGGCCGCATGGGTCTGATTCGTGAAGATGGCGTCATCAGCGGCGCCAACGTCGAAGGGCAAAAGCCAGAGCTTGTCATCCTGCCGCCAGAGCAACCCGGCTGGCTTACGCCAAAGATGATCGGCGAGCTCGACGGGCAACCCTGCGAATTCGTTCTGCACCGCTATGCCAACGGCCTTGAAGTGATTCAGAATTCGCGCTATCTGGTGCGCGACATCTATTTCAGCAAATGGAAACTGAGCTGGGAAGAATGGCTGGCGAAGCACGGTGTCAAATACGTCGAACCCGATCTGCTGCCCGATTTTGCCAGCGGCACCATTGCCCTGGAAGTCAAGCTGGTATCAGGCAAATTCAACAGTTTACGGGCACCGGTTCTCTGCGATATCGATTTTGCCAAATCGAGCAAACTGGTGGGTCTGAACGAATGTTTCAGAGTGTTTCCACCCGACCCGCGCCCCAACAACTTCGTGCAGTTCGCGAACAAGTTCAACGAGCTGTTCAAAGGCAAAGAAGCTGACGTCTCGATTCTCGTCTGCCCTGATGGCCAGCCTTACACCGAAATTGGTCAGCGCCGGGCAAGACGCATCTACTTTCCCGAGTTCAAGGCGACTCTCGACATGGTTCAGAATCAGGTACTGACCGGACAGCTCAGATAATTTGACTTGTACTGCATTGATGCAGTAGTTTTAGCAACAATCAAATCTGTGGAGGAAATGATGAACAACGCGATTTTTAAAATGGTTGCCCCTGCGAATGAACCTATTTACGGTTATCTGAAAGGTTCTAAAGAGGAAAAGGCGCTCACTGCCGAACTGCAGAGACAATCAGAAACTGTCATCGAAATTCCCCTGATTATCGACGGAAAAGAAGTCAAAACCGGCAAAATCGGTGAATTCAGAAATCCTTGTGATCACAAACAGGTTCTTGCGCGTTATCACATGGCGACCGAAAAAGAAGTTAAAATGGCAATCGACGCCGCCTGCAAAGCCCAGAAAAGTTGGGAAAACGTTCCCTGGCAGGACCGCGCCGCCATCGCCATGAAAATTGCACGCCTGCTCGCCGAAAAATACCGCTATCGCGTAAACGCGGCCACAATGCTGGGACAGGGCAAAAACATCTACCAGGCCGAGATCGACTCAGCCTGCGAAACTATTGATTTTTTGAGGTTCAACGCCAGTTTTATGGCACAGATTTATTCTGAACAGCCGAATTCTGACGTCGGCCAGATGAACCGCCTTGAATACCGGCCGCTCGAGGGTTTCGTATTTGCGGTTTCGCCATTCAACTTTACTGCCATCGCCTCGAACCTGAGCATGTCACCGGCGATCATGGGCAACGTCGTCGTCTGGAAACCAGCGACCACTGCGATTCTCTCTAACTATTACCTGATGCAGATATATAAGGAAGCCGGGCTGCCCGATGGCGTCATCAACTTTCTGCCCGGCTCTGGCGCTACCATCGGTGGCGCTGTGTTTGCCGACCCGCGTCTCGCCGGCATTCACTTCACCGGCTCGACCTGGACCTTCAACTCGCTATGGAACAGCATTTCACAAAATCTCGCCAACTACCGCTCATACCCCAAAATAGTTGGCGAAACCGGCGGCAAAGACTTTATCTTCATTCATGAATCAGCCGATATCGAAGCTGCCGCAGTCGGCATCGTCAGAGGTGCCTTCGAATTTCAGGGTCAGAAGTGCTCGGCATGTTCACGTGTCTATGCGCCGGCGTCAAAATGGCCCGATCTGAAAAACCGCATTCTCAACATACTCGCCGACATCAAAATGGGTGATGTGCGCGATTACAAAAACTTTGTCAATGCCGTAATCGACGAAAAATCATTCGATTCGATCATGGGCTACATCGAAAAGGCCAAAGCCGACAAGTCATGCAAAATTCTGGCCGGCGGCAAAGGCGACAAGTCGAAAGGCTACTTTATCGAGCCTACAGTGATTGAAAGCAGCGATCCGAATTCTTTGACCATGCGCGAAGAAATCTTTGGTCCGGTAGTAACCGTATATGTTTACGAAGACAGCAAATTCGAAGAGACCCTGCAGCGGTGCGATCAGACCTCGCCATACGCCCTGACCGGCGCCGTTTTCGCCCGCGACCGGCTGGCCGTTCTCAAAGCCTGCGAAATGCTCAAATACGCAGCCGGCAACTTTTACATCAATGACAAATGCTCAGGCGCCGTTGTCGGAATGCAGCCGTTCGGCGGCGCCCGCGGCTCGGGCACCAACGACAAGGCCGGCTGCATGCTCAACCTCATCCGCTGGACATCACCGCGCGCCATCAAAGAAAATTACATGCCGCCAACCGACTACAGCTATCCATACATGAAAGACTGAGACTAACGTAAAACCCCGCTGTCAGATACTGACAGCGGGGTTTTTGCCATTCTGAGATTATTTATACGCCAGACTGAGGCCCTCTTCTATGGCTTTCCAGAGGGTTTCGACGCCTTCGAGCCCCACTGAAATGCGCACCAGACCTTCGGTAATGCCGCGCTTGAGCCGATCAGCCTCAGGAACCGCGGCATGCGTCATCGACGCCGGATGCTGAAAATAGGTAACCGCACTGCCGAGACTGACCGCCAGTTCGCCCGGCGTCGTGTACGATGCAAAATAGTCCATCAGCCGACAGCCTGGCGTATAGCCGTCTTTGAGTTCCAGTGCGATCATGCCGCCGAACCGGCGCATCTGCCGTTTAGCCAGCTCATGATGAGGGTGCGAAAGCAAACCCGGGTAATACACATGATCGACCTTCGGATGTTTTTCGAGACGGCGGGCAAGTTCGAGAGCCGATTCGCACGCCCGCTCCATGCGCAGATGAAGTGTCTGCAGGCCCTGACTGTTCAGCCACGAATCGAAGGGGCTGGGCGTCGGCCCGAAGTCCTTGTAGATATGAAAAAGATGTTCGCTCATGAACTCGTAAGGCCCGATAACTACGCCAGCCACACTGGTCGAATGACCGTTGACATACTTGGTGAGGCTCTGAATGACGATATCGGCGCCAAGCCTGAATGGCTGCTGCAGATATGGAGTAGCGAAGGTATTGTCGACGACCAGCGGGATTCCGCGTGGCTGCGTCAGTCTGCTGATCGCTTCGATATCAGACAGGCGCAAAGTCGGATTATCGGGCGTTTCGAGAAATACCATGGCAACCTTCGGGTTTTCTTCGAGCGTCTTCTTGACCAGCGCAGTATCTGCTGTATCGATAAAATGCGTCTTGATGCCGAATTTGGCGAGAGTTCTAAAAAAGCTGTCAGTACAGCCATAGACGCTGCCACTGATGATTTCGTCGCCACTTTTTACAAGCGCCAGTGTCGTGCATGATATCGCACCCATGCCTGATGAACAGACAAGTGATGCGATTGTCGGTTTGCGTTCATCGGCGGCCAGCGCAGCATCGATTATATGCTGGCAGTCCAGCTGAAACAGTGCCTTTTCGAGATATTCGGTAGTAGGGTTGCCAAGTCGCGTGTAAATTCTGGCAAATGGCTTTTCACCGCTCTTGGAAACTCCCAGAAAACGGTCGGCACCATCTTTTACATTACGAAAACTGAAAGTAGATTTCTGCACTATCGAAGGCAGACCGATACCTACCCCGATCGAGCCAAAACGGTCAGCCGAAAGAAACTTGTCATCGGTACGGGCATACTTTTCCTTGCGCTCGACCCAGCCAGCAAACCATGAATGATCAGGCATTTCTCTACTCCTTCAATTATTCTTTTCCTGCAGTCTCCCAGTCTAGTAGTATTCGCGGTTCTGGTCAACCCATAGAAAGCCGCAATGATCTACAGCAAAAAAAGCTGGCAATTGGCTGCCTTAGAGAGTATTATCTCAACATCAAAATCAGGAAGGAGCGCTAAAGATGAACCAGGATATCGACGATCATGAACGTAAAAACAGGCAGATATCATCTTTCGACCCTTCTCGAAACACCGGTTCATAACGAAGCCGGCCGCCAATGCGGGCAGATAACTGATTTTACCCTCACCCTGCGAAAAAACTGGCCCTGCTTCGATCAGGCGGTAATCTTCGATTTCAACAGCAGTTGTCATCGACTGGCTGCCCGTAAATGCTTCAGGGAATTCTCGGCTGGAAGCTTCGTGCTAGCTACGCCGATCAACGATCTGCCGCTGCTGCCCGCAGATTTTAGCAAGCCAACCGCGACTCAGCTCTGGGATAAATCGGTAATCGACACCATCAATGTCCGAACCGTTCAGATAAACGATCTCGAAATACTTTTCGACGAGAGCGGCGAAATCTGGGTCAACGGCATCGACATCAGCTTCAGGGCCGCATTACGTCGATTGAAACTCGACAGACTTCTGGGCAGGCTTCTCGACCGCTTTGGCCTGGCCAGCAGCGGCGAAATCATCGAATGGGACAAAATTATCGGCTTTGGCGAAGAGTTTGAGGCTCTTACACCGGATGCCACCAGCGACAGCTTTCAAAACCTGCACCCGGCCGATCTTGCCGAGATGCTTGAAGATCTCGATGAGTCCGAACAGATCTCGATCATCGAAAACCTCGATGAAGATCTTGCCGCAGAAACGCTGGCCGAAACCGACGTCGAAACACAGCAACAGATCATTGAAAAACTCGACACCGAGACAGCTTCTGAAATCATCGAGGAAATGAATCCTGACGAAGCGGCCGATCTTCTGCAGGAACTCGACCAGGACCGCGCCCGCGAAATTCTCGAACACATGGATCTGGATGAGGCAAGCGATGTAAGAAAGCTGCTCGAACACGACGAATACACTGCCGGTGGTATCATGACCACCGAATACGCAGCGATCTTCGAAGACTTCACGGTTGCGCAGGCCTTTTCCCACCTGCGACTGGTCGCTGCCGACATCGAAATAATCTACTATCTTTATGTCATTGACAACGAAGAACGCCTCAAGGGAGTCGTGTCGATAAGAGATCTGCTGTCGGCCAATCCGTCGGAGCTTGTCACCGAGGTGATGGATGATGATCTGGTCTATGTTTATGCCAGCACTCCGCAGGAAGAAGTCGCCAATCTGATCAGCAAATATGACTACATGGCAATCCCGGTTGTCAACGACCAGCAGCAGATTCTAGGCGTTGTCACGGTTGACGACGTCATGGACGTCATGGAAGAAGAGGCCACCGAAGACCTCTTTAAATTCGCGGGAACGACTGACGAAGAGCTCAGTTACAACTCGCCGCTGCAAGCCTGCCGGGCGCGCCTGCCCTGGCTTCTGATCACGCTGGCCACCGGTTTTATCACCAGCACCATTCTTAAGTTTTTTATGGCTGAATTCAAAGAAGTCATCGCGCTGGTCTTCTTTGTGCCGGTAGTGATGGCGATGGGCGGTAATACCGGTATTCAGTCTTCGACTCTGGTTATTCGCGGCATGGCCCTGAACTCGTTTTCGGGCCCCGACCTGTTCAAACGTCTTATGCGCGAAATCGCAGCAGGCGCCCTGATGGGTCTCGCCTGCGGACTGGTTGTCGGACTCTGGGCAGAATATCTCATAAGAAGCGGCGAAGCTGGCTCTCTCAACTTTTCGTCAACCTATCTGGCCGTCACTGTTGGGCTTGCCATGATGGGCGCAATGACCTTCGCCGCCATGTTTGGCGCCTTCGTACCGATTTTATTCAGTCGATTCAATATCGACCCGGCAGTGGCTTCGGGGCCATTCGTTACGTCTTCCAACGATATTTTCGCCCTGTTAATTTACTACGGCGTCTCCGTCATTCTGCTCGCCGCCGCCTAGTCCTCTGTCACGATTGAATATGGGTTGTATTTGTCATTGCGAGCGAAGCGAAGCAATCCTTCTGCCTGTGAGATTGCTTCGTCGCTTCACTCCTCGCAATGACAGTTTTTAAACATGTATTCAACTTTGACAAAGGGCTAGACTGGAGCAAAAAACCATAACAAAGCAGGCTGTTTCATCTTCTGAAACAGCCTTTTTAATGGTGACTGCTATATTGCGGTAAACTCTTCTACTTTGCTGGCAATGCCTTACCGTCTTTTGCCAGAGCCGGGTTAGGCAGCATATAATCGGTGCGTTCATCGAGCATCAGAGGCTTTTGCCAGGTTTCATCCTTGAGCATTTTTTTGAACTTCTTGCCAAATATGGCGCCATAGCGGTTTATGTAGTCTTCCTGTTTGTCGCGGCCTTCGAGAAAAAGTGAGCCCAGGCTCTCGATCTCGGCAACCGAGCGACTTACCAGGCCTGTGCGCACTATCGCATACATGCCGATACCGAAAAAGTGGTACCAGGCACCGTAATTGTCGCCCATCTGCACGGTGTCGTGGCGGAGATAAGCAAGTTTTTTCTGAATCGGGTCATCCTCGCGATCGACTCGATAAGGGTCGCCGGCGAGAACATTCTCGGCAGTCAGCATGGTGAGATAAATGTTGCCGCGATTGAGAACGTAGCTTTCCATGAACATGTGATGCAGCTGCAGTTTGCCGTCGGGATACCGCATGATGCGTTCAGTCAGAGCCTGCTCCTGCCCGGTAACCGCATAGCGCGAAGTCCAGCCGCAGGCCAGCAGCAAAAACAGTTTGGAGCGCAGAAACAGCGGGCTGGGAAATTCTTTTTGTTTGCGAAACACATGACGGCCGAGGCGATGCCAGAAACCGTAAAGCAGATAGCGCTTGGCCTCGGGTGACCAGCGGTGTTCTTCGCCCAATGTCGGCGTGATGTGCGGGTAATAACGCAAAATTATCTCGCGACACTTGTTGATCAGGCGATCGACGTCAATCGGCACGGTTTTGCCGATTTTAAATCCAGCCTCTTCTTTTTTGCCTTCTTCGAGAGCCTTGAGTTCTTTCTCTTTCTGTATTTCAGCCTGAGGATACGAACTCTTGACCAGCGACTGCAACAGCTTCATCGGCACCTGATCGAGCTTTCGAATCAAAAAAGCATCACCTTTAGGGTCTTCAAGCGCAAACTCGGTCTGCTGATAATGAGTCGCTTCATATTGCGATTTGAGCCACTGCTTGAATTCACCCGCGGCAGCCGGCAACGAAACGGTCAACATGATCAGAACCAGCATTGCCAGATTTTTTCGAGTCACAAAACCACCTCAATAGTAAAACTATGTACATATTATAATGATTTTCTCTCTGCAGGGAAGCCCCCAAAAAGCGGTTTGGGGTCGCCGGCGTCACCAGGCTCTTCACGGCAGCAAAATTTTGGCAATAATATGGACTGACATATGCAACACCAGTATAATGCAGACGCAGATGACAAATACTACCCGAACACGGGGCACAACAAGACCGGACTGCTGCCAGCTGGCAATTGGCAGTAATTTTACATGAGGTTTATCAGCCGTATGCATAAGGCTTCACAGACAGTTGATCCGGCAGATTTTGTAACGCTTTATTCGCTGGGTGTAGAGGCTTATAACAAAGC
>Ga0116143_10001830_pt1 | contig 24668 bp, 21 predicted proteins | sample AD_UKC034_MetaG_FD_89745 | JGI IMG/M metagenome (GOLD analysis project Ga0116143, IMG submission 89745) | Active sludge microbial communities of municipal wastewater-treating anaerobic digesters from USA - AD_UKC034_MetaG | ecosystem: Engineered > Bioreactor > Anaerobic > Digestate | place: USA...
ACAGAGCCGGCACTGCATCAATGCTGTAGGTATTGCGGTCGAGATCGTTTACTCCGAAACCAATTTGTTCGAGAAGCGGAAGATATTCCACGAGTGCTTCCTGTTCTCGGTAGTCAAGCGAAATAGTCGCGGCAATAAGCAAACGCTCCGAAGTCTTGGGTCCGCTTTCAAACAAGCTAAGGACGTCCTCATACATAATCCGCTCATGCGCGGCATGCTGATCAACAATCAGGAGCTTTGCGCCATATTCGGCGATGATGTAAGAAGCCTGATACTGTCCTAGTACAGCGGGCGTTGCCGTTTCTCCTTTTCGGCCAGGAAATAAAAACGACAATTCACGATCACCTGGCACACTCCGGAGAGAAACGCTCTCTGGCTGCTGGGTCGTCTTTTCTCCGCTATATGCTAAAGACAGTGGCTGGTGAATCGCTGGTAGATCGGCTTGGTCTTCAACAGTGCTATACTGAAAACCCGCATGCTTCAGACGAGAAGCAGCCAGCGGAACCGTATTACTCAAAACAGCCACTTTTCCTGCCGGATAACCCCATTGTGAATGAAGCGCAGCACGAATTGTATCCACAAGGAGCTTATGCACCTCCCGCTCGTTAGCCACTCGCACCTCGGTCTTATTTGGATGCACATTAACATCAACTCGTGATGGTACGATCTCAAAAAAAAGAAAAGCCATGCAATGCCGGTTTTGCGGAAGCAGGCCTTCACACCCTTGCTGAAGAGCGAAACCCAGGGCAGGGCTTTTGATAGGCCGACGATTTATAAAAAGATACTGCCCGGTGCGATTCACTCGACTTACAGTGGGACTGGTAACAAACCCGGAGATCTTGATTTCCTGCGATTCTCCGGCAACCGGAATCAGGGCGGCCACAATCTCTTCGCCATGCAGCGACGCAATACGCTCTCTTAAACTGATCGCTGCTGAACAATCAAGAGTGGCCCGGGTATCGTGAACAAGCTTGAACGACACCTCAGGGTTACCGCTTGCGAATGTCGTCACTACGTCAGCGATAGCCAGAAACTCGGAGCGTTCACTGCGGAGAAACTTCTGCCGGGCCGGTGTATTGAAAAAAAGATCACGCGCTTCCACCGCCGTACCTATCGCTGTTCCTGCATCGCGAACCGACTCCACCGCACCCCCTGCAACAACAATCTCAGTTCCGGCTGCTGAGCTCTGTTCCCGGGTGAGAAGCGTCAGACGCGAAACAGCAGCGATGCTCGGTAACGCTTCCCCACGAAATCCGAAGCTGCCAACCCGGAAAATATCCTCTACTGATTCAATTTTGCTGGTAGCGTGCCGTTTGAGGCTAAGACAAGCATCTTCCCGGCTCATGCCACAGCCGTTATCAGCAACGCGTATAAGCTCTTTGCCGCCATGTTTGACTGTAATCATAAGAGCGGTTGCCTGGGCATCAAGGCTGTTTTCTATCAGCTCCTTGACCACCGATGCCGGACGCTCCACCACCTCGCCGGCGGCAATTTTATTTATAATGCTATCGGATAGAATTTTGATGGTACCCATACTAAGTCCTTATCTCGCCCGGACGATGAAACAGTAAGGAGTAAGGAGTCAAGAGTGAGGAGTAAGAACGAGAAGACACGACTCACCCCTCGCCTTTGTACTTCTTGCATTTCACTTTTCACTGCCTTGTGGGAGCGGCGTCCCCGCCGCGAACGTCTAGCGTGTTTGTGACGCAACAGGGATTCAACACGAATGACGCATAAGCGTGAGCTGGCAACGAGGGCGTCTTCTTCTTACTTCTCACTCCTTTTTCTGCGCCATTATCTGCAGCTTGTTGAGCTGATTGAGCGCTTGGAGGGGCGTCAAGGCATTTATGTCAAGCTCGATCAGTTCCCTAATAACAGGATGGTCCTGCGGAAGGCTCTGGAGAAAGGGCAGCTGGCGCTCCAGCCTGGTTCTTGTTTGCATGCTGCGCTCGCCTGCAGGAGAAACTTCTGCTGAAGCCGATGAGAACGCAGCATCAGGAAGCAGCTGCCGGACCTTCACGAGCCCAACCTTTGCCGGCCCGGATTCGAGTTCACGGAGAATGGCCTCGGCCCGTACCACGACCTCTGCCGGCAATCCAGCCATTTTCCCAACATGGATACCATAACTGCGATCGGCGCTGCCCGGCATGATTTTACGGATAAAAACCACTTCGTCTTCGTACTCCTTTACCATTATCGTATAGTTTTTCACTCCTGACAGGTTCTCTTCCAAGGCGGTTAGTTCATGGTAATGGGTGGCGAAGAGGGTTTTCGGCCGCGGACCCGATTGCCGGCACAGGTGTTCGCATACTGCCCAAGCGATACTCACTCCGTCAAAGGTTGAGGTCCCTCGCCCGATCTCATCCAGAATTATCAGACTTCGAGCAGTTGCATTGTTCAAAATGTGCGCGGTCTCGATCATTTCCACCATAAAAGTGCTTTCTCCTCGCGCGAGGTTATCTGAAGCACCGATGCGAGTGAAGATCTTGTCTACTACCCCGAAGCGTGCGGCCTCGGCAGGAACAAAGCTTCCACTCTGGGCCATAAGCACGAGCAATGCAACTTGCCGCAGGTACGTCGACTTGCCTGCCATGTTCGGACCGGTAATGACCAGCAGCTGCTGATCATCGCAATTGACAAAGGTGTCATTTTCTACGAATCGTCCCTCCTCCAGTACGTGTTCAACAACCGGATGTCGTCCGCCAGTAATGGATATTGCGGAGCTATCATCAATTGTCGGTCGAACATATCGATACTGCTGTGCCAGATACGCGAAGGTTGCCAAAATGTCGATTACGGCAAGTGACTCAGCTAATTCCTGAATTTCCCGACTCTGCTGCAGGACCCGGCTCCTAAGATCTTCAAAAATTTCCAGTTCAATCTGGCAGGATCGTTCCTCGGCACCGAGAATTCGTTCTTCGTACTCTTTGAGCTCAGGAGTGACAAAACGTTCGGCGTTGACCAGCGTCTGCCGCCGAATGTAATAATCCGGAACCTGGCCAAGGTTCGCTTTCGTGATTTCAATGTAATATCCGAAGACCTTATTATAGCGGATCTTGAGTGACTTTATGCCCGTTCGGGTGACTTCCTGCTGCTGCAGTTGAGCCAGCCATTCTTTGCCGTGATGGGCAATACGATAGAGTTCATCGAGTTCCGCATGGTATCCTCGCCGAATCATGCCTCCCTCTTTGGTTCCAAGTGGAGGAGTATCCACAATAGCCGCCTCAATAGCCTCAGTAAGGATATCAAGGTGATGCAAGTGGCTGCGCTGGTACACTAACAGAGTAGACGCACAGGGTGAGAGAAGCTCATACATCTGTGGCACCTGCTTGAGAGAGTCTTTTAACGCTACTAGGTCCCGGGCTGATCCAAGATTGCACCCGAGTCGACCGAGAATTCGTTCCAGATCTCGGATGAAACGTAGTGCTTCCCGCAGCTTGAACATGAGACTGCGTTCACGAAAAAACTCCTCGACTGCATCAAGCCGATCGTTGATAAGATTCGCGGCAATGAGCGGCTGCCGGATCCACTGCCGCAGCAGTCGGCCACCGAGCGGGGTAACCGTCCGGTTCAGCACCTTTAGCAGCGTGGTATCTCCCTTTTCACCGCTGGTGGTCGTGATGATCTCCAGATTGCGCAGCGTCTTGCGGTCGAGCACCATGTATTCGCTGGAGGAGTAAATCGCAGGCGGCCGCACATGGTCCAGAGAAACATGCATATTATCCCGGAGGTAATGAATCACAGCGCCAGCGGCGATTGCGCCAATCGGATACTCATCAAGCCCCAGGCCCTGCATGGAAGCAATTTTGAACTGCTCCTTAATTACACGACCCGCATACTCAAGAGAAAATACCCATGGCTCATAGGTGTTGACGACTGCCTTGAGTTCTCGATCGAGAAATGGCCGGAGGTGGGGTGACTGGGCCATTTTTTCCGGGATCACACATTCGGTCGGCTTGATGCGTGCCAGCTCTCCCAACACATCTTCACGAGACCCCAGCTCGGTTACGCGAAACGTTCCGGTTCCCATATTAAGGTGAGCAAGCCCGACGATCCCCTGCTCTTGAACCATACCAACAATAAAGTTTTCTTCCTGTGATTCATCAGCTTCATCAAGAATATTGGTGCCAGGTGTGATGATGCGAATCACTTCTCGTTTCACGATACCGCGAGCGGCCTTAGGATCCTCAACCTGCTCACAGATCGCCACCTTAAGTCCTTCTCTCGTGAGGCGAGTGATGTATCCCTGAGCAGCATGATAGGGAACGCCGCACATGGGAATGCGGTTCCCATTTCCTCCTTCGCGGGAGGTAAGAACAATATCAAGAATCCGTGATGCCCTCTCAGCGTCTTCGAAAAACATCTCGTAGAAATCGCCGAGGCGAAAAAAGAGAACCGCATCCGGATAGCGCTGCTTGATAGCAGCATACTGTCGAACCATGGGGGTCATGGGCGAACTCCAAAAAGCAATTTCATAAGAAAAATCGTTTGGTTAGTGACTTTATAGAGTAATCACACGGGGCGGTATATGTCAAGGACAAATCTGCCTTCACAGCATGTCCGCGGATAAAACCAGTCTCAATCGAATGAATCCATATCGCCTCGTGAGGATCTTTCCATGCGTTCTGAAAGCTCCCCGACACAAGGCAATCCGCCGAGGGGTCTACTACGAGCGAGCTTTTTGATGTATTTCTGAGAGCCTTTCTGGTATCCTACAGCCACTATGAGGTATCATAATCACGACAGAGAAACACATGTACAGCCTGAACCCATAAGGCAAGCAGGGTAATCATGAAAGAACTCGCCACCGTTATTCTGGCTGCAGGCCAGGGGACACGGATGAAATCTTCAGTAGTCAAGGTGCTGCATCGGGTCGCCGGGAAACCGATGCTGCAGTATCCACTGGTGGCAGCGCGCCAAATAGATTCCCAGAAAATAATTCTCGTATTAGGCCATCAGGAAAACGCAGTGCGAGAGGCTTTTCCTGATCCCGATCTGGTTATCGTTTCTCAGCCCGAGCAGCTGGGCACCGGACATGCGGTGATGTGTGCCCGGCAGGCTCTAACCGGATTTTCCGGCGATATCCTCCTCCTCTGTGGCGATGTGCCGCTTATTCAGACAAAAACGTTAGCGTTGCTGGTGGAAACGCATCAAAAGAAAGAAAATGCGGTCACGGTGCTGACCACAGTCAAAAGCAATCCTACCGGTTATGGCCGCATCATTCGAGACGAACATGGTGCTATCAGGCGGATTATTGAAGAGCGGGATGCTTCTGCTGAGGAAAAGAGAGTCTCCGAAATCAACTCAGGCATTTACTGCTTCGATGGGTTGTTCCTTCTCGAAGCTCTTAACCTCCTTGCTCAGCAGAATGCCCAAAATGAATACTACCTCACCGACACAGTTGATATAGCTCGGGCACAGAAGCGCACGGTCGAAGGGATACCAGTATCTAACGAATACGAGGTCATGGGCGTCAACACCCGGATCGAGCTTGCTCAGGCCGACCGTTTAAAACGGATCGAGATCCTTGAGACTCTGATGCTTCAAGGCGTTACAATCATTGATCCCGGAGCCACTCACATCGACAACGATGTCCGCATCGGCCAGGATACGATTGTATACCCTAACACCTTTATCGAAGGAAACAGCACCATCGGTTCAGGCTGCACCATTGGAGCCGGTTGCCACATCGTGAACAGCACGATCGGATCGAATGTGCTGATAAAGTGGTGTTCCGTGGTTCATGAAAGCATCGTACGGGATAAGGCTGCTATCGGACCGTTTGCTCACCTTCGCCCCGGAACTGAGATTGGGGAAGAAGCAAAGATCGGAAATTTTGTCGAAGTGAAAAAATCCCGCATCGGAAAAGGTTCCAAGGCGTCTCATCTCACATACCTGGGCGACAGCACTATTGGAAGCGATGTCAATGTGGGTGCTGGAACCATAACCTGCAATTACGATGGCTTTGCCAAGCATCCAACCATCATTGAAGATGACGTGTTCATCGGAAGCAATACTGCGCTGGTCGCTCCGGTTCAGATCGGAAAGGGTGCTATTATTGGCGCCGGATCTACGATCACTAAGAACGTACCATCGGAAGCACTCGCCTTAGAGCGATCCAAGCAAATCAACCTGGATAGCATGGCAACCATATTGAAGGGACGAAAGGGGAAGCGATAATGTGCGGTATCGTGGGATACGTAGGCAACCGCCGGGTTCAGGAGATACTGCTGGAAGGACTGCGGAGACTCGAATACCGGGGATACGATTCTGCTGGCATTGCCTCGTTCTGTGAAGACAAAATCTCCGTCGTGCGCACCGAAGGGAAAATTCGCGTCCTGGAGGAAAAACTGACCAGTGCCAGCAGCATCGATGGATCCATTGGCATCGGACACACGCGCTGGGCTACGCACGGCCGCCCATCAGAGCGCAACGCGCATCCGCACGTCTATGGATCCATAGCGGTGGTGCATAACGGGATTATTGAAAATTATGTGACCCTGAAAGAGAAGCTGGAAAGAAAAGGACATGTTTTCTCCTCTGAAACCGATACTGAAGTCATTGCCCACCTGATCGAACAGGAGCTCAACGACAACAATGACTTTACGACTGCAACAAGGAATGCTCTTCGCACCCTGAAGGGCTCTTTTGCTGTAGCAGTAATATGCGAAGGCTGTCCGGACCAGCTGATCACCGGCCGCAAAGAAAGCCCGATGATCGTCGGCCTGGGAGAGGGTGAGTATTTCGCAGCCTCTGATATTCCGGCTATCTTGAGTTACACCCGTACCATGATTTTTCTGGAGGATGGTGAACTGGCTGTTTTATCAAACAAGCAGTTGCCAGTCCTGATGAAGCTGGATGGTGAAGTGGTCAGCCGAGAGCCCAAGATCATTTCCTGGGATCCCATCATGGCTGAGAAAGAAGGCTATAAGCACTTCATGCTCAAGGAAATCTTTGAGCAACCGCGGGCTATCACCGATACGATCCGCGGGAGAGTTGACGGAAATAGTGTCGCAGCTGTGGCTGAGCAGATTCGTCTCCCTTCCGAAGTCGTTGAGCGGGTCGAGCGGCTGGGCATTGTGGCGTGCGGAACTTCCTGGCATGCCGGCTTGGCAGGAAAATATATGATCGAGGATCTCTGCGGTACTCCTGTTGATGTCGATCTCGGTTCGGAATTCCGATACCGAAATCCACTGGTTAATGATCGAACGCTCATGATCTGTATCTCGCAGTCAGGGGAGACTGCCGATACCTTGGCCGCCTTACGCGAAGCCAAGAAAAAAGGAGCCCGGATTGTTTCGATCTGTAATGTCATTGATTCAAGCGTGGCACGAGAATCCGATGATGTTCTCTATACGCGTGCCGGGCCGGAAATCGGTGTTGCTTCAACTAAGGCTTTTACCACCCAGCTTGTCGTTCTCTATCTGTTCGCCTTATACTGGGGACTGGCGCGAAAAACGCTCTCTGCCGAAGCTGCTGGAAAGCTTATCGATGACCTTATCAAACTGCCAGTACAAGCTGAACATGTTCTGCAGCAAGAACGCAAGATCAGAGAGATTGCCAAACACTATGTGCCATACCACGATTTTCTCTTTCTCGGGAGAGGAATCAACTATCCTATCGCCCTGGAAGGAGCTCTAAAGCTTAAAGAAATATCCTATATTCATGCTGAAGGCTACCCGGCCGGAGAAATGAAACATGGACCTATTGCTCTCATCGATGAGCGGACTCCGTCTGTCGTCTTGCTGAGTCACAACAGCACCTATGAAAAAATGTTGGGCAACATTGAGGAGATAAGAGCTCGAGAAGGTAAAGTAATTGCGATCACGTCCTTTCAGGATGCTCATCTCAAAATGAAGGTAGATGACCTCGTTACGGTACCGGCAAACAATCCCTATCTCACTCCGGTTTTGCTCACGATTCCTTTACAGCTCTTTGCCTATCATGTAGCAGTCCTTCGAGGTACTGATGTCGACCAGCCACGAAACCTGGCAAAAAGCGTAACTGTGGAGTAAAAGTCATGAATATTCCTGCCTGCTGCGAAGCTACTGCCATCGGCAGCTTTCCTCACCGGAATGCTGGCGATGCCGTTCGACTTATCATGAAGACCATTCCTCGCATCCCCGTTTGGCCTCAGCTACCGGCCTTTCCAGAGGAAGGGATGACCTCTCAGTATAATGAAGGCATACCTGGCCTGGTATATCAAAATGAAAAGTTGTTTTTTGACACACGGTCACCTGGCTTTGATTCCGAACTGCTGGGATTTTATGAAGACTATCTTCAAGCTCTGGAGTTGGAAACCCTGCCATTCAACAGCCGCTTCGGCATATCGGCCGCCTGCTCCCAGGGCATTCCCGCTCTGCTCGAAGTACTGAAGCAGAAGGCAGCTCCTCTGACCGCCGTAAAAGGTCAAATCAGCGGTCCGGTGTCGTTAGGTACCTCCCTCAAGGATCAGGACGGGAGGAGTGCCTATTACGATAACCGGCTGCGTGAAGTAGTGGTAAAAACGCTTGCTCTCAAGGCGCGCTGGCAGATCCATCAGTTTCGATTTCTAGGAGTCCCCGTCATTATTTTCATTGATGAACCCAGCCTGGCTGCCTATGGATCAACCGCATTTCTGGGCATTTCGGAGGATGATGTAAAAAACGATCTTTTAGAAATCATCGAGGTCATTCATGCTGACGGAGGATTAGCTGGTATTCACTGCTGTGAGAATACTGACTGGGCAATGCTTATGCGAAGTGGGTGTGATATCCTCAACTTTGATGCATACAGCTTCTTCGGGAAGCTCATTCTCTATGCTGATGCAATTAAGGAGTTCCTCGCTCAGGGCAACGTTCTCGCCTGGGGGCTGGTTCCCACTGCGAATCCTGATGATGTGAGGAAAGAAACAGCCGCTTCGCTCGTACAACGATGGAATACGTACGTGGATGAACTTGCGAAAAAGGGTATCGCCAGAGAGATGATTCTTCGGCAGTCGTTAATCACCCCCAGCTGCGGCACTGGCTCTCTGGCGCTGGAAGTCTCGCAACAGGTTATGGAACTGTTACAAGAAGTATCAAAACGCCTTCAAGATAGTGCCGGTGCAGCATAATTCAGACTGCCGAGCGCTTCTTTCGCAGTCGAGCAAGGCTATACCGGCATTGATCAAAAAATAGGATCTGCAGGGAAAACAAAAGAAGCGTCCCATCTCGCAGCAAGTACCAGATGGTGATAGGATCTTTGCTCCGGCCGGAGAAGCAGCCACAGCTGATATCAAGCCCTCGAACCAACGCTGATATCAGAGCAAGCAGAAAACTCCCGAGAAGCGCCGCTATGAGCAAACTGCTTCCACCGGTAAACACTCCTGCCACGAGTAGTGCTCCGCAAACCAGCTCTATCCAAGGAAGCACAATGGCAACGAGATTAATCGATGCTACAGGCAGAATGCGATAGTTGTGTATTGCCTCGGCAAAGGCTTCTGGATCATTAATCTTGTCCCAGCCGGCATACACAAAGATACTGCCAAGCACCAGCCTTCCGACCACAGCGGTAATGGGATGGGTGAAAATCTTCTTGGCAAACGTACTTACGGTGCTCAAAAAAGCATCCCTACGTCGATCTTGATTCTCAATTGATTGCTCTTTGCTCCACTGCTCCACTGCTCCGTGCTCCATGCTCGTTTGTTGCAGCTGCCGCCTGTTATTCCACTTCAGATTCGATGGGAAGATTGCTGTTGATCCATTCTTCCCACCCGCCGGAAAACACTCGTACCGCGCTATATCCACGATCACAAAGTGAGACGGCAACATCCTCGGCTGCTTCGCAGTCGCTGCCAGAGCAGTAAACCACTATTTCCTGATCATACCCCACGTCGAGCAGAACCGAAGCAGTCTGTTCTTCCGAACTTTCTGACGGAAGACTCTGTGCCCCGGGAATATGGGCTTCCTGAAAATCCTCTTCAGCCCGGACGTCGAGAATCAGTACTCCAGGGTGTTTGCTAACTTCGAGAAACGCCTCCAGCGAAATCGTCGGCGCCATAGCCGTATCATTGCCAGCAGACGTAGCAACCTTTTCCCGAATCACTGGAAGACTGTCAGACCTCAGTTCATTGGCAAAAATGGCAAGCACTGCAGAAACAAGTAGAATTACAAGCGCTTCGACAACCTTCTGTTTCACCATAGTTATCTTCCACAAACGTCGTGAGCGAGAAACAGCTCAGATGCGCCGGCACAGAGAGCCTCGCATACCGCCAGGATCAGCTCCAGACTAGCATCGTTCTATTCAAGATCGAGAGCATTCTCGACTTCCACGATCGGTTCGCTGTAAATGATTACAGTGGACTGAACCGGAAGCAGAACCCGGTGGCGCTTTTCCTTGATCCTGATAACGGTCACGTAATATCCTTTGCTGTTTACCTCATGAAGAATGCCGGACGTGCCCTTTAAGCCGAGGAGATCGTTGTAAATGAAGACCTTTTCCATAGAAGCGCTTTCTCTCCAGGATCATGAGCTTGCATGATACGCGCATGGTGAAAAATTCGTTAAGAGAGCAAACAAACGGTTTTCATCACTCCGAAAAGGCATCGGCAGGCCGAAGTGATATTTGACCGCACCTTTTTCCAATATACAAAAGATATTAAGTGCTTGGCAGATCGAGTTACAGTATGCATTAAGCTGGCAGAGGTTCGACGAGCAATACCGTCTGCTGCTCCTTGCGGTCACTATTAAACTGGTTCAGGTCTTTTGTTGCCCAATTACACCTGTAAATGGAGCAAGGTGGAATGCATTAACATCGCAAGTCAGCAAAAAGGTCCCGGACCTCCTGAGAGCGATGAAACGTGCGTACCGCGTCCTGATACTCGATCCATTTTTCCCACATGGCTTCCCATTCAGGATTGTGCCAAGGAGTTGTTGTCTGCAGCGGCTCCTGCTGGGAACGTTGGTACTCCAAAAACTCTTCTCGACACGTGGGACAGAAGCTGAACGGAATGTCAGGTGATGACACGCCCGGAGATGCCAGCTCTACTTGTGAACCGCAACGCCAACACTTCATTCTGCAGCATGAACACTGTAGAAAATGAATCAAGGGAGCAATGGCCCGTCTTTTTTCTGCTATAGTTTTTTTGCGTTTTTCCGACTCAATGCGGTCTTCGATTTCTATAATCTTGCTCATGCATATCGTCTCCCCGCAAGAGATAGGTTCTGAGATCTGACAACAGATATCACAGTACTTCATGTGAAGTACTCACCATGAGTCCATATTCCCTGCCGGCACGAAATCACTCTTCATAGTCTGTAGACAGGTGAGGACCCTGATGATTCGATTTTCCATCGTTTAAATCTATCACAGGATAGTAGTAATAGCAATTAGAGGAATTATCACTACTTCTGGCACCTTGGGCAGAACGAGGCGGTTCTTCCGGCAATCCGAAGAGCTGTTATTTGTGCACTACATCTTCGGCATTTCTGGCCGAAACGCTGGTATACCTGAAGACTGTTCTGAAATTCTCCGGCCCTGCCGAGACCGTCGCGATAACGCTGGTCTCGCGCAGTAGTACCCCGGTATTTGATCGCCTTGCGCAGAATATGACGTAGGGCTCGATGAAGCCGGGCAATCTCCTCTCGGCTCAGTGAGCACGCCTCACGACAGGGATGCAGTGCCGCCGCAAATAAGGATTCGTCGCTATATATGTTTCCGATTCCAGCAATGATCTGCTGATCCATAAGAACTGTTTTGATCGGTCGGTGAGATTTTTTTAGGACTGCAGTCAGATAAGAAATGGTGCATTCGCCTTCCAAAGGCTCCGGCCCCAAGGAATCCAAATTCACCGGCGGATTCCACTGTGGAGGACGTGAAAAGAGAATTTCGCCGAATTTGCGAGGGTCGGAAAACCGGATCTCGTGTTCATCATCGAGATATACGATGGCGCGAACATAAGGATCGGGCGGTGTACCTGAGGGACGCAAGAGAATCTGACCGGACATGCCGAGATGCATAATCAGACTGCCGGCTGGAATAAGATCGAAAACGAGGTACTTTGCTCGTCGCCGCAGACTTAGGATTTGGACGCCTTGAAGCTCCTTCTGAAAAAGGGCCTTCGAGGCGCAGAATCGTCGCAGGATTCGGCAACGAGGATCGGGAGGGAATTCTACCGCGGTAATCGTTTTCCCCGCCACCTGCGGTGCTAGGTCCCTCTTAATCGTTTCGACTTCTGGAAGCTCGGGCATGAATCACTTAACAGTAAGAAGTAAGGAGTGAAAAGTGAGGAGTTAATGGATAGAAAATGGCTCATCGTCTGATGACTTCTTACGCTATATTCTTTACTTCTTACTTTTAACTTCTTACTTTTTGCTATCGAGCCGCAACCGGACTTCCTCAGCAAAGATGTTCCGGCAATGAACCAGTTTCTTTGTTGAGGTCTCGCCGGTACGAATGGAAATGCTTGACTTGCTTATTCCCAACACCTGGGCCAAGACCTTACAGCACGCTTCATTCGCTTTTCCTTCTACCGGTGCTGCAGTAACCTGCACGATAACGGTATCATCGTGGGCAATAATAACACCGTTTTTCTTCGACCGGGGTTTTACTGTAATCCAAAAAAGGATGCCGGTCTTGTCTTCACGCACCTGAATCATTGCGGTACCTGTTTGTCGAGTAAGGGCCGACACCCGATTACCTCTACTCTTTCTCGCGCAGGGACGCATAAAGCAGTAAGGAGTAGGAAGGAAAAGTGACGGGTACGTTCACTGTTCACCGTTGTCCGTTGACCGACTGGATTAGATCTTTTTTGTCGACGACAAGGGATCGTCTCCAGCCTTTGGTTTTTCGGTCAACGGTGAACTTTTTTCACTCTTCACTTTTCACTATCCGACAGGTCACTCACCGGTCCTGCTGGTCCGCTCCGTCTCTTCCAGGAGCCTGAGGTGCTTCTCCAAAAAAGCTCGAAGCTCTTGCTCCATAACAATTTTCTTTCCCTTAAGATCGCTGATCTCAGCAAGCACCTTTGCCAGATGCAGATTGGTCTCTTCCATTATTTTCGCTGACTGCTGTTTTGCTTCGGCGAGCATGGTTTCCGTCTCCCGCTGGGCATGCTGCCTCATATCATCAGCAGCCCGCTGGGCATTTTTCTTTACTTCCTCCGAAGTCGTCTGGGCCATCATCAGGGTTTCTTTGAGAGTCTTTTCCATGTTCTGATATTCCCAGATCCGCTCGTTTTTTCGTTCTACTTCTTCATTGAGCCGATCGATCTTCTGAGTATACTCTTCAACATCCGAAGCCACTGTCTCAAGAAACGAATCCACCTCCTGAATATCATAGCCCCTGAACTTAACCGAAAATCGCTGCTGCTGAATGTCTAAGGGTGTGAGCTTCACGGTTGCCCTCGCTTGATGAAAGGTGACGAATTCGCAACAATCCAACCGCAAACAGTGATGATCCCACAAAAACGCTCAGAATTGCATTCTGATATCGTCAGTATCGAATCGCAAATCGCGATTTCAACAACTGCTCCCAATCCGGGCGTTAAACCCGATACTTAACATTCTTTTCGTAAATGATCCGAAGACCCTTCAACGTGAGCATTGGATCGACTTCATCGATGCACTTGGACTCTGCGGCAATAAAGGTGGCTAGTCCTCCAGTGGCAACGACCTTGGGATTTGTTTTCACCTGTTTCTTGATTTTTTCCACAATGCCATCCACCATGGCAATGTAACCATACACGATTCCAGCCTGCAAACTGGTCACCGTGTTCTTTCCAATAATCGATTCAGGCTTCACCAGCTCGATCCGTGGAAGCTTGGAAGCAGCTTTAAAGAGAGCCTCACTGGAAATCCCAATTCCGGGAGCGATCGCACCGCCCATGTATTCGCCCTGAGGAGAAACACAATCAAAGGTGGTGGCGGTCCCGAAATCCACCACAATAAGGCTGCTCTTGAACGCATCGTATGCAGCTACCGCATTAACGATTCGATCGGCTCCTACTTCATGAGGATTATCGTAGCGAATCGGCATACCGGTCTTGAGCCCCGGGCCTACAATCAGCGGGTTAATATGAAAATACCTGGCACAGAGCCGCTCCATTGTGTTCATGATCGGCGGAACAACGCTCGATATAATTATCCCGTCTGTCTGCTTCAGGTCAAGGTTTGCTGAGCGATAAAGGTTATATACTATAATTCCGTATTCGTCTTCTGTCTTGCTCGGCGCAGTAACGATCCGCCAGTCATTGACAAGCGTCTCTTCCGAAAACACACCCATAACAATGTTGGTATTTCCGATATCAATTGCAAGAAGCATACTATACCTGCTTTGCTGAATGAGATTGATTCGCTATGAGCCGGCCGTTAATCCAGTTCCATACTGATGTCAACTGCCCGGGGAGCGCTGGTGAGCATTCCCATAGAAATCACATCCACACCGGTGCGGGCCACGTCTTCCACGTTTTCCGGCGTTATGCCGCCAGACGCTTCAATAATTGCGCGGCCGTTTACCCGTTTTACAGCTTCTCGCATGTCATCGAGACTCATATTGTCCAGCATGATGATATCAGCCCGGCTGGCCAGCGCCTCTTCAAGCTGTGCAAGGCTTTCAACCTCGACTTCTATCTTCAGAGTAAAAGGGGCCTGTTCACGTGCCCGCGATACTGCCGTGGTGATGTCACCTGCAGCCCGGATGTGATTATCCTTAATGAGAACTCCATCGTAGAGCCCGCAACGATGGTTGCGCGCTCCTCCGATTCGAACGGCATCCTTTTCAAGCTGTCGCCAGCCAGGGGTGGTCTTGCGAGTATCCACAATACGAGCCGGATACTGCCGAACACTGTCGGTCACCTGACGAACTAACGTAGCTACCCCGGAAAGTCTCTGCAAAAAATTGAGTGCGGTACGTTCTCCACTGAGCAGTGCCCGCACCGGTCCTGTCACTCGAGCGACAGTTGACCCGGCGGCAACTTCATCACCGTCCTGAAGTATCGCCTGCACCGCAACCCGTTTGTCGACGTGGTAAAAAACCCGAGTGAAAACCTCGAGCCCGGCAAGCAGAAAGTTCTCCTTGGCTAGGATCGTAGCGCTGCCGATGGCGCATTCATCAATAAGAATGTCGGTCGTTACGTCTCGATGGCCGATATCCTCCCATAGGGCAAGACTAATGAGTGCATCAGTGCTATCAATCATTACCGTTCATCCCGTAAAGAGATCAGACGATTCAGACCGGTGTTCAGTTTGTTCTGTTTATCAATGAGTTCCTGGCGACGCTGTCGCTCTTTTTCCACAATGTCCTGGGGAGCCTTGAGAAGAAAATCCTCATTAGATAGTTTCTTGCTGACAAACAAGAGATCTTTCTCTACCTTAGCGATTTCTTTCTTAATACGGCTTTCTTCTTCGCCGAAATTGATCAAGCCTGCCAAGGGAATGTAGATTTCCACCCCCTTGATAATTGCAGTAGCCGCTGCCTTTGGCCGTTCTTTTCCTGACAAAAAGGCAAGGCTCTTCAGAAAAGCCAATGGAATAAGATACCGCTGCTGTCTAGCAAGCTGCGTGCCTTGACTGCTGCTGCACACGAGGATCACATCCGCCTTCTGGGAAGGGGGAATATTCATTTCTCCTCGGATGTTTCTAATATTATAAATAATCTCCTTCACAAGATCGAGATCTTCTTCAGCTTTGGTATTGAGAAACTTGCTGTCCACCTTGGGAAACTCAGAAATCATGATGCTGCCCTGATTTCCTGGCAGCTTCTGCCAAATCTCTTCAGTAACAAAAGGCATGAACGGATGCAGAAGCTTAAGGAGAATGTTGAGCACATCCACCAGCACACACTGCGTAGCTCGGCGCGTTGTCTCGTCAGTTCCTGGGACCCCGAGGTCCACTTTACTGAGTTCGACATACCAATCACAGAATTCATGCCAGGTAAACTGATACAGTGCGGAGGCGGCCTCATTAAATTTGAAGCTGTCCAACGCAGCGCGCACGGTCTTGATAAGGCGGTTAGCGCGACTAAGAATCCATTGGGCAGCCAAAGGATACGCACTGTAGGGCGGAACCCGATCAGGATCGTAGTCATCCAAATTAAGCAATACGAATCGGGAAGCGTTCCAGAGTTTGTTGGCGAAATGCTGGTAGCCGGCAATGATGTCTTCAGAAAGCTTGATGTCCCTTCCTTGCGCAGCCAGGGCAGCCAGCGTGAAGCGAAATGCATCGGCACCATACTTGTCGATCATAACCAGCGGGTCAATGACATTCCCCAGCGACTTGCTCATCTTCTGTCCCTTGGAGTCGCGGACAAGAGCGTGGATATACACATCGCGGAAAGGAACATCGCCCATAAACTTGAGCCCCATCATCATCATACGGGCGACCCAGAAAAAAAGAATATCGAACCCCGTGACAAGCACTGATGTAGGATAGAATCGTTCCAGTTCTTTGGTACGGATCGGCCACCCCAAGGTGGAAAAAGGCCACAGTGATGAGCTGAACCAGGTATCAAGGACATCAGACTCTTGGAAAAGATCGCTGCTGCCGCAACTCTTGCAGATCTGCGGATCTTCCCGCGCTACGAGAAGCTCCCCGCAGGTTCTACAGTACCAAGCCGGAATCCGGTGCCCCCACCAGATCTGCCGGGAAATGCACCAGTCACGAATATTTTCCATCCACTCGTAATACGTCTTTTCCCAGGCCGAAGGGATGATACGCGTTTTCCCTTGACGTACTGCATCCAGCGCCGGCTTGGCGAGCGGTCCTACCCGGAGAAACCACTGTTTGGAAATAGTTGGTTCGACCACTTCATTGCAGCGGTAACAATGACCCACATTGTGCGCATATTTTTCGACCTTTTTCAAAAGCTTTTGGTTTTTCAGATCTTCAATGACTCTTTCACGGCAGGCAATCCTATCCAGGTCTCGATAGCGTCCGGCATTTTCATTCATCTTGCCATTATCATCGATGACTTTGATGCTGGGAAGATTATGCCGGGCACCAATCTCAAAATCACTTGCATCATGAGCAGGAGTGATCTTCAAGGCGCCGGTACCGAAGCTGCGATCAACATACTCATCAGCGATAACAGGAATAACGCGATCCGTCAGGGGCAGGATGACCTCTTTACCGATCATATCCCGATATCGCTCGTCTTCAGGGTTTACTGCCACTGCCGTATCGCCCAGCATGGTTTCGGGTCGTGTCGTAGCAACGACAATGCTCTTTTTTCCCTTCGTTAGAGGATAATGAATAAAATAGAGGTTTCCTTGGGTCTCTTGATAATCTACTTCCAGGTCTGAGAGTGCCGTGTGACAACGGGGGCACCAGCTAATAATGTAATCTCCTCGATAAATCAGATCGTCCTCAAAAAGGCTGACAAATGCTTCCCGGACTGCTTTACTCAAACCCTCATCCAGCGTGAATCGCTCCCGGTCCCAGTCACAGGAGGCGCCTAAGCGCCTGAGCTGGTCGATTATGATCCCGCCGTGCTGCCGCCGCCACTGCCAGATCCGTTCGATGAATTTTTCTCTTCCGAGGCCCTTCCGGGTTTTCTTTTCCTGCGCGAGTTCCTTTTCAACCACGTACTGAGTAGCAATGCCCGCATGATCAGTGCCAGGAATCCACAATGCATTTTTGTCATCCATGCGTCGATATCGCACGAGAATATCCTGGAGAGTATTGTTCAGCGCATGTCCCATATGCAGTGACCCGGTGACATTGGGAGGCGGAATAACAATACAAAATGCATCACGGGTATCATTCTCATCAGCATGAAAAAAGCCCTGGGCTTCCCAAAAAGAATACCAGGTCTGTTCGACCTGTTGTGGATCGTAGGTTTTCGATAACTGTGGAGTATCCATACGGTATCCTCTCGCCATTCCAACAGAATGCCGGATACTACAGGTGTTCCGGTACCAGAGGTCAGGCTGTCCCTTCACCGCCACCTTATGTCCGTTCATTGGAAAGTCGACGGCACGAAATCAGGCATAAAGTATGAGGTTTCGGGATAAAAAGTTTGATGAACTCTTAAAAGGTCAAACATCATACGACACAGTAAAGAACTCCAGCTGCACGTTCCGCCTGCGGCGGGGCCTGAAAAACTGAATCCCGCTGTAAGCGGGATCCGAGCGGGACTTACAGCCCGGTAGCCCCCGCTGCAAGAGGGCTATTTTACGATGCCGTTAGGAGTTTGAGGATTCGAGTGAGCAAAATTCACGATGTGTAAACTGACAAAGCTTTTCTACCAGCAAGAGCCAAGGCTGCTTACAAGGTATTGATATCGTTGGTACCACACTCTCCGAGGCCTGTCAAGTTTTTGCTCCTTGCACAATTTGATCATGCGTCCGAAACCCACCCGAGGAAACTGTTTCCTTTGCTCAATCGGACAACCGGAAAAATTCTCTTGAACTATAATCAGAATCAGGTAGACTAGTAAATTTTAGCACTCCTCTTCCGGGAGTGCTGACAAAGTTGTCAGACTATAATCCATTATCGCTGTTAATTCATAACCGAGGAGGTGTGCGAACCCATGAAAATCAGACCATTGCAGGATCGAATTATTGTGAAGCGTGTCGAAGCCGAAGAGAAAACAAAGGGGGGGATTATCATTCCTGATTCAGCAAAAGAAAAACCTCAGGAAGGCATTGTGACTGCAGCAGGGCCAGGAAAAGTAGCTAATGACGGGAAAAAGATCGCCCTGACCGTAAAAGAAGGGAGCCGGATTCTTTTCAGCAAATATGCGGGCACGGAGATCAAGATTGATGGTGAAGAACATCTGATCATGCGTGAAGACGATGTCCTGGGAATTATTGAATAAACACGATAACTCGGCGTGCACGTGATGTGACGCAAACAAGGAGGTAATAATCCATGGCAAAAGAGGTAAAATTTGATCAGGACGTACGCAGCCTGATGCTGAAAGGGGCAAACACGCTGGCCAACGCGGTGAAGGTGACCTTAGGGCCGAAGGGCCGCAACGTGGTGTTGGATAAGAGCTGGGGATCTCCGACCGTGACCAAAGACGGTGTGACCGTAGCCAAGGAGATCGAGCTGGAGAACAAGTTTGAGAACATGGGGGCTCAGATGGTCAAGGAAGTAGCTTCCAAGACCTCCGACGTAGCCGGAGACGGCACCACCACGGCCACAGTGCTGGCGCAGGCGATTTTTCGGGAAGGCTCCAAGCTGGTTTCCGCCGGACACAATCCGATGGAGATCAAGCGGGGGATCGATCAGGCCGTGCAGGTGGTCGTAGAGGAGCTGCGCAAGCTGAGCACGCCCACCAAGGGGCAGAAGGAGATTGCGCAGGTGGGCACCATATCGGCCAACAATGATGAGACCATCGGCAACATTATTGCTGAGGCGATGAACAAGGTAGGCAAAGAGGGCGTGATCACGGTTGAGGAATCCAAGACGATGGAGACCTCGCTCGATGTGGTGGAGGGGATGCAGTTTGATCGAGGGTACCTGTCGCCCTACTTTGTGACCGATGCGGAGCGCATGGAGACGGTGCTGGAGGATCCGTATTTGTTGTTGCACGAGAAGAAGATCAGCAACATGAAGGACTTGCTGCCGCTGCTGGAGCAGATTGCGCGCACGAACCGGCCTCTGTTGATCATAGCGGAAGATGTGGAAGGGGAGGCATTGGCCACGCTGGTAGTGAACAAGCTGCGGGGCACGCTGCGCTGTGCGGCGGTGAAGGCGCCTGGTTTTGGTGAGCGGCGCAAGGCGATGCTGGAGGACATAGCGGTGCTGACCGGCGGCCGTATGATAGCTGAAGATCTGGGCATCAAGCTGGAGGGTTTACGGCTTGAGGATCTGGGGCAGGCTAAGCGGGTCACCATCGATAAAGACAGCACCACGATTGTGGAAGGGGTCGGTCGCAAGGAAGACATCGAAGGTCGCATCAAGCAGATCCGGGCACAGATCGAAGAGACCACCTCTGATTACGACAAGGAGAAGCTGCAGGAGCGGCTGGCGAAGTTGGTGGGTGGAGTAGCGGTGATCAATGTAGGGGCAGCTACTGAGACCGAGATGAAGGAGAAGAAGGCGCGGGTAGAGGATGCGCTGCATGCGACCCGCGCTGCCGTGGAAGAAGGCATCGTGGTCGGAGGCGGGGTAGCGTACCTGAGGGCGCTGCCGAAGGTGGAAGAGCTCAAGCTGGATGCTCAGCAGCAGGTCGGGGTAGAGATCGTGAAGCGGTCCCTGGAAGAGCCCTGCCGCTGGATAGCGCAGAATGCCGGTTTTGATGGCTCCATCGTGATCGAGAAGATCAAGAGCGGCAAAGGCTCCTACGGCTTCAATGCGCAGAAGGAAGTGTACGAAGATCTGGTGGAAGCCGGTGTGATCGATCCGACCAAGGTGGTGCGCTCGGCGCTGCAGAATGCGGCCAGTGTGGCCGGGCTGCTGATCACCACCGAGTGCGCCGTAGCCGAGAAGCCCAAGGAGAAAGAGCCTGCCCCGGCTATGCCTCCGGGTGGCATGGGCGGCGGTATGGGTGGCATGTACTAAGAAGCACCCACTGGGTAAGGCACGGCACGCCGTGCCCCTGCGAAAAAAACGAGGGCGGGTAGAGACCACTCTGCCTGCCCTCGTTCTGTATAGGTCATATGCGACCTGTAAGACCTATACTGCAATCTTGAATCAAAATGGAATATCGCTGTCGTCGGAGGGTGGCGATGAATCCCGATCAGGAGCATGAACTCCGGATCCAGCGCTTCCCAGCATCTGCATGGCGGTAGTAATTATCTCTGTAGTAGTCCTTTGATTTCCTTCCTTGTCTTCCCAGGTGCGGGTTTGCAGTCTTCCTTCGATGTACACCTGCTTGCCCTTGGACAAGTATTCTCCACAGATTTCCCCCAATCGTCCGAATGCAACAATCCGGTGCCACTCGGTACGCTCCTCTTTTTCACCGTTTGGTGTTGTCCATCGCTCCGTTGTAGCGATACGAAAGTTCGCTACTGCGGTGCCGCTGCTTGTATACCTGATTTCTGGATCAGCCCCCAGGTTTCCGATGAGGATCACTTTATTGACGCCGGCCATGGTAGCTCCCAAATAGAGGTTGATGTATTTGAAAGATTGTATTTTATCAGGAAGCGATAAAAAATCAAGTACCGGCCGGGACTCTTTGCTCTATGCTCTCTGCTCGTTGAGGATTCGTGCTTCAGCACGAATCCGAAATCCCGCCGAAGGCGGGGCTCTATGCTCTTTGCTCGACTGCTGGATCTGAACCTTGATCAAACTCATTGACTTCCATCTGAACATTCAGTATGAGTTTCAGATAAGAACCCATCAGGAAGCGCCGCTTAAGCATTTCCGATGCAGCAAACCCGTTCACCTCCCTAGCTTTCTTCATTCGAGGAGAAACCCGGATTGTTGAGAACCATTCTTTTCTGGACTACCGCAGTACTGAGTTTCCTCATTCTTGCCCCGGCCGCATTGTTATTAAACGGAAATCAGAGGCATGCCCATGCGATTCAGAAACTCTGGGCTCATCTTCTTCTTCGAGTAAGCGGCGTAACTCTGACGGTAAAAGGCTTGAACCACATACAACCGTATGGCTCCTATGTGGTTATGGCAAACCACCAAAGCTATATGGATATTTTCGTTCTGCTGTCCTTGCCGCTCTTCATCCACTGGATGGCAAAAAAAGAGCTCTTTAGGATTCCTCTCTTCGGATGGATATTAAAGGTCATAGGTGGCATTAGCATCGATCGGCAAAGCAGTGCCCGGGGATTCTCCAGCATTAAGCAAGCATCGCATAAGATACGAAGCGGTGCTACTGTCCTGATTTTCCCGGAGGGAACACGCAGTACTGACGGCGGCTTAATGCCTTTTAGCGAAGGTGGCTTCTTCCTGGCTATTCTTTCCCAGGCGGTTATACTTCCGGCTACGATAGTCGGGAGCTGCCGAATCATGCCCAAAGGGTCTTTTCGGATCTCGCCGGGCCCGGTATCAATTACTATTTCAGAACCGATACCTACCGCAGGCTTGCGGACCAAGGACCGGAACGATCTTCAGGAGAAGATTCGCCAGATTATCGCCAGAGCGCTTGAGAATTCTAACCGTGAGGAGTAAAGACTTCTGCTCTGAGCACGCGGCGAAAAGGTGTATACATATTTTCCCTTGCGCCTCAGCGCGGGATAAGGGCGGACTGCGGGAAATGCGTGTGTCGGGGGGTGCCCACCTGCTTGACAGCAACGGTATTTTTTTCTATTATCCTGCCGCGTCCTCTGATAGGCTGAAGACTAAAGACTGAAGAGCAGCCATCTGTTCAGATGGTTCTGCGGCACATGTGCTGTTCTCATAACCTTCCTGTACTGAGGGCAGACAACATCAGCCACGTCCTTGGCCAGCAACAAGGATCCGCTCAGCCAACCATGGTTGCCGTTGTGCTGAATGCTGCTGTTAATAAGAGAACGATTCTTTACCAACTGAACTCATGGGAACACCTACTGCGCCCAAAACAGCGAAAATTGTCGCCAGCATCCTCTATCACCACGAAAGCTTCTTCGATGCTGCGATAGAATCATTGGTGAAGTTATGGGACTCTGTGGATATGATTAGTGAACGGCTGGAGTTTACGTATACTGACTACTATGATCAGGAGATGGAGAAAGGGCTCTGGCGGCGGATCATCAGTTTCGACGCACTACGTGACCCCGGAGAACTGGCTCAGATCAAGTTGAATACGAATGCGCTCGAAATATCTCTCTCAGAGGACAGTCCTGGCCGTCGAGTGGTCAATATCGATCCAGGTTATCTGAACGCCAACCACCTGATCCTGGCGACGACAAAGCCTGCGCCTCATCGACCGTATCTTCAGCTGGGAATTTATGCAGATCTTACCCTTATATTCACTGGAAAGCGGTTTCGGGCGCTTCCATGGACGTACCCCGATTACGCTTCAGAGCCCATGATTGCCTTTCTGCAGACGATACGAAAACGGTACCTTTTTCAAATCAATCGCCTTGCTGATTTGGTGGCTGCCAATCAGTGTGGAGGTGAATAGGCTATGCGAAGCATGACAGGATACGCACGCATTGAAGGTTTATTGGAAGAGCGTCGCTGTGTACTGGAATTAAAGACAGTTAATCATCGATTCTGCGACATCAACCTGAAGATGTCCAAGAACCTGAGCTCGCTCGAGATACAGGTACGAAAATACCTGTCGACAAAGATATCGCGCGGCCGAGTTGACATGACAATACAGTGGGAGAATGATGCTGAAATGGAAGCACATCTTGTTCTCAACACTGCAATCGCTCGCGAATATCACCGAATGCTCACCATGCTCAAGGACGAACTCACGCTGCCGGATGAGATCACGTTGAATCATCTGCTGACGCTTCGGGACAGTATTATCAGCATAGAAAAAGCCGAAGCAGTGGTGACCAACTGGGAAACATTGCAGACTCTGGTGGATCAGGCTGTGGCAGATCTGGACTCCATGCGGGAGATCGAAGGAGAAGCGCTGAAAAAGGATCTGACCGGCCGGGTTGAGCGATTGCGAGAGATAATCGGTGAGATTGAAAGTGCAGCCAATGGCATGGCTGAGTCGATTCGCGAAAAGCTCACAAACCGATTTCAGCAGCTTGAAAATGCTCCTCCGGTTGATGAAAGTCGTCTTCTTTCCGAAGTCTTCTTCTTAGCCGAACGTGCCGACATCACCGAAGAGTTGGTAAGAACTGCGAGCCACCTGCAGCACGTGCAAACATTACTAGATACTCCTGGCAGCATCGGACGAAAACTGGATTTCATTATTCAGGAGCTGAATCGAGAACTGAACACAATTGCTTCTAAATCCAACGACGCGTTTATTTCCCAGGCCGTTGTAGAGGGCAAAAGCGAACTGGAAAAAATGCGGGAGCAAGTGCAGAACGTAGAGTAAAACCTGGAGGACTCTCAATGGATAAAAAGCTCCTCAATGTCGGTTTTGGAAATATGGTTATGGCCTCTCGCGTAATTGCTATTATTACGCCCGGCTCGGCGCCGATGAAACGGCTGAAGGAAGAAGCCAAAGAAGCACGCAAATTAATTGATGTAACCCAGGGAAGGAAAACCCGTTCGATCATCATTACCGATAGTGACCACGTGGTACTCTCCGCCGTGGAAGCCACCACGGTCGCGAACCGGCTGATGGCTGACTATTCGGGCAAAGTCGCGGGAGAGGGCTAGGAGAAGCGGATGAAGCCATCGGGTTTGCTCTGCATTGTTTCCGGTCCTTCCGGGACAGGCAAAACGTCGCTCTGTAAAGAGCTCTTGAGACGAGTTCCCTCTCTGCATTTCTCTGTCTCTTATACTACTCGTCCTCCTCGCGAAGGTGAAACGCAAGGAAAAGATTATTGCTTTGTCTCCAAAGCAGTCTTTGAACAGATGATTGCCGAAAATGCATTCGCCGAATGGGCGCAAATTTACCATAATTATTATGGAACAACAAAAGCATCCATTCAGCAGTCGCTGGAGCTCGGAATCGATCTTCTCTTTGATATTGATCCACAGGGCGCACACCAACTTCGGCTCCAGTATCCTGAGGCAGTGTCGATTTTCGTGCTTCCTCCCTCCATGCTTGACCTGGAAACACGACTGCACGGCAGGAGCACTGATCCCCCGGAGGTCATTGCCGGAAGGCTTCTCAAGGCCCGCGAGGAAATCAGCCAGGCGGCCTCCTACGACTACCTGATCATCAATGATAATTTTGACGAAGCTCTTTCT
>Ga0116143_10001831_pt1 | contig 24653 bp, 25 predicted proteins | sample AD_UKC034_MetaG_FD_89745 | JGI IMG/M metagenome (GOLD analysis project Ga0116143, IMG submission 89745) | Active sludge microbial communities of municipal wastewater-treating anaerobic digesters from USA - AD_UKC034_MetaG | ecosystem: Engineered > Bioreactor > Anaerobic > Digestate | place: USA...
ATCGTCGGCAACAGCCCAGCCGGGGTCGCGACTGTCGGGCTGGAGAATGCGCCAGCGTAGCTTCCACGCCTCCGTCTCGCCGGGCCACCCGGCGTCGACCATCTTCTTGGCCTTGCGGAGTTCGTCCCACTCGGAAACCCGCAGCGGGTCGGTCTTCGACCCGGCTTTGAACAACGAGCGATAGACCTTGCGCCCTTCGGCGCGGACCTCCGGGGACAGGTCCTGTCCCGACCCGATCCGGGCGTGGGAGCTGACGACCTCGCCCACGCGATCGGATAGTCGCTTCACATCGTCGAACGTCTTGACCGCCGCGAACTGCTCGCGCACCACGCCCATCGCTTTGATGAACCGGCGGCGGTCCTCGGGGTTGTCGGCCGGTCGCGCCGCGAGCCGGTCGCGCACCATCTTGAGCGCAGCGGCCGCCACGGGTTCAGTGCCGTCGGCCACCATCGTGGCGTAGTCGGGCGCCGGGAACACGGCGTCCTTCGTGACGTAGGACCGCTCCTCGCCGGCGGTCATGCCCTCAAGATCGTCGGCGGTCAGGGCGCGGTTGCGCCACACATCCTTGCGGGCGCCGCCGATCTTCTCGCCGGCGTCCTGAATGGAGTCCGGTTCCTGGAGCGGAGTGGCCTGCTTCGCTACCCGCCGGCGAGTCTTTCGAGGCTCGTCGCCAGCCGCCGCGCCTTCATCCGCTGCTGGCCGCTGATCCCCTTCTGCGACGTCGCCCGCTTGCGCAGCTTGGCCGCCAGCTTCCGCCTCTCCTGTACCGTCAGGGTCCGCCGCCACCGGGTTGTAGGCTTCGTCTCCGGCTGCTGCTGCAAGCTCGCTCTCCAGGGATAGGGCGGCGTCCTCGACCGCGCGCTCGACCGCCTCCTCGGCGGACATGGTGTCGGCGTTCGCGGCCAGGGTCTCGGCGGCGGATTGTACCTCATCCTCGGCCACGAGCACGCGCTTCTTCTCGGCGGCGGCCTTGACCTTGCGCTTGTAGGTGCCGAGGCTCTTGGACGGGATCTGCTCCCAGTTCCGGGCGAACTTCGCCAGGGCCTCGGGATCGAGGTTCACGTCGAAGCGGGTGCGGGCGCCGGTCTCGTTGAAGGCGAGGATGCGGACAGTCGTCGGGCCGTCCGGCATCGGGTTGTCTTGCAGGAACCTGCCGGCGTCGCTGTAGCCGACCTTGGCATCGGCGCTGACTGGGCTGCCGCCGTAAAGTCGCGCGGCCCATCCGATCCTGTAGTCCGACGCCGCTTGCGAAGCGCTACCACTCTTGGCGCGCTGCTTGCCATACGCCTCGGCCGCGCCGCGCAAGACATCGCCGGCCCGCGCTGCCCACTTGCTCTCCGGTAGCTTCTTCGCTTCCTCGATCTGCCGCAGCACGGCGTTGCGCGCGTCGGTCGCGGATGCGGGCCGCCAGTCCTTGTCGGGCGTCGAGGCGAGGGTCGCAGGTTCGCCGCGCTTGACCGGCTCGGATTTGGGCGCGGGCTCCGCCTTCGGCCGCATCGCCTGCTCGCGGATGCGGTTGAGCTTGTCGCGCTCGGCCTGCTCGGCCTTCTGCTTGGCGCTCGCCGCTTCGGCGATCTGGTCCTTTTCGGCCTGCGCCGCCTCCTGCCCCGCGACGGCCGCCTCGAGCGAATCGAAGCTGCGCTGGAACGCAGGCCCGTCGATCATCAGCGACCAGCGGCCTCGCGGCAGCATCTTGAGGTCGATCGGCACGCCCGCCTCGGTGTAGCGGCGGTAGCCGTTCTCGACGCGCTCGAACCCTGCGGCCACCGCCGCGTCGTCGCCGGCTGCGTAGGAGGGCGCCGGCTGGGCCTTCTCCGCCTCCTTCCGCGCCTTGTTCCGGGCGATGCCGTTGGGGGCGGCGGCTTCCTTGGCGGCGAGCTCTTCCGCGCGCTTGCGGATCGCCTCGGCGTTCGCCATGCCGCGGTCGTAGTCGACCTTGCGCTTGGCCTCGGCGCTTTCCCGCTCGGCCTTGGTCGGCAGCCCGTCCACGGCGTCGGCAGCCGTCGTGTACTCGCCGGGCTTGCCGGCGTGATACCAGACGCCGCGGTCGGCGCTGTAGCTCAGCCCGCCGCCGTCCAGGCCCTCGCGAATCAGAGTTTCCTTGCGGGTGCCGCGACGGACGCCCGTCATCGCCCGCGCGAGCGTCTTCGGGTCTACCCCACCGCCGCCCGCAGCATCCGCTTCACCTCGCGGCGCTCCCGCTTCTTCAGCAACCTGGCCCACGCGCGCTGCTGGCGTGTCTTGCGCTTCTGGCCCGGGTGCTTCCTGCGCGGGAGCGGCATCGGCGGACTCCTTCCACGCCAGTGGCTTCTTGGTCCGGCCGGACTTCAGCCATGCCTTCCAGTCGTCGAGCGGGACTTCCGTGATCGCGCCCAACCGCTCGCGACCTCGGCCGTCGGAGAACCCAGCCTCGTAGATCGCCCGCGCCTCGGTCTCGTCCTTGGCGCCCAGGATCGTCTTGTGCTCGTCGAACTTGCCGGTCTCGGCGTCGAGCTGGTCGACCACGAAGGCGGTCGGCGCCTCGCTCGCGACATAGACGTCCTGCTGGTCGCCGTCCTTGCCCTCGGTGCCGCGCACGTAGCCGTAGGCCGCAGGCATGGTGACGGACCAAGGCTTGCCGTCCTTGCCGACGCCGCTGCGCTCGCTGCCCTTGGCGTTCTCCAGACTGATGTCGAGGCCGTGCAGGCGGAGGCGGCCCTTGCTGTAGTTGCCAGCTTCCTTCTGGCCGTCGGTGGGCGCGGGCGCGATGCCCGCTTCTGCGGCCGCGACCTTGGCATCGATCGGCCGATACCGCTCGGTCGGCCTGTCACGCTCCTGGCGCTCGGTGCCGTCCTCGTAGCGGACCGTGCGGATCGCGTTGGCGGTGCTGACCGAGACGGGCCGGCCGTCCTCGGTGTCGATCGCGTTGGGGGTGAAGCCTACCGGCGGCGGTTGCGGCCGATCCGCGTCGCGCGCACCTTGGCCTTCGGGCTGAGCGACATCCGACGCGGCGGCAGGATCGGCCAGCGGCGCACCCGCATCGTCTCCCGGCACGGGAGCATCTGGCCCGTCTCGTCCAGCGTCCAGCCGCTGACCGTCAACTCCACCGAGTTCTGGTCCGACAACGGCGGGAACTTCTTGAACTCGATCCGCCTCGCCTCGCGCAAAATCACTATCCGCCTGCTCCGGGGAAAGAGCCGGCCCCGTCTCCAGGGCCGGCGAGTCCATCTGCTGCGGTCGAGACTGCGCAGCAGTTGCCGCCGCGGATTCTATCGGAGCGCCCGTCGCGGCGGAAGGCGTCGGGTTCTCTGCCGCCGGCTGCGGCTGCACCTGATACCACGGCTCGGGCTTCGGCCGGTCCTGTCCCGCGATCGGCGTCGGCGTGACCGTGGTGCTGCCATCGGCCTTCGCCCGCGCCTGCGTCACCATCTCGGCGACCTGCTCCGGCGGCGGAAGCTGCGGCTCGAGCCCCGAGAGCGGGCTGTCCGTCCCGGCGCGGTGCTCCTCCACCGTGCGCTGCTGGCCGGTCTGCTCGTTGATGTAGCCAACGATCGGGGCGTTGGGGTCTTCGGTCTCGCGGATCGGGATCCACGAGCCGCGCAGCATCGCGGCGGCGTTGGCCTTGGAGGTCTCGGCGATGGCCTGCGACTGGCTGCGGCCGGTCGGATCCGAACCCGCGGAATTAGGAACCACTTTCTGCGGCGGCTCGGCAGATGCCGGCTTGACAGGCTCCGGCTTCGGCGGCGCCGCCTGCTCGGCCCTGATCTCCTTCAGGATCGCGTTGGCCTTGATGCCGTTCACGCCGAAACGCTCGCGGATGGCGGCGCGGGCCTCCGCGTCGGGCTGGCGCCCAAGGGCCAGGAGTTCCGCGTCGGCCTGCGAGGGCTGCGGCTGCGGCACCCGTGGTGCTGCCGCCGGCTGCTCCCGACCGCGCGTGGCGGCGCCGATCGCCGTCTCCACCACACCGCCGGGGATCTCTGCGGCGCCCTCGAGCGCGATTTGGCCCGGAACGTACTCGCCGATGTTCGCCTGCGCCGCCGCCTCGCCAGCAGCGCCGAGGCCGCCCTGCATGCCGAGCTCGCCAGCCGAGCGGCCCACGAACGAGCTCGCGCCCGTCGCCCCGCTCACCAGCCGACCGGCCACGCCAGCCGACAGCGCGTCGAACGCCGCGATGGGCACCGCCCGCCGCAGCGCCCGCTCCTTGGCCTGCGCCATCAGGTTCTGGTCGCCGAGGGCGCGGACAAGATCCTGGGGACTGTCCGGATCGCCCCCGGCGTTCCGTATGACCTCCGCGAGAGAGGCCGCATATTCCGTGCTGTAGGAGCCGATGCCGGCGCCGGCGGCCATGCCTGCGACGCCACCGAGCGGGCCGCCCGCCATCGTGCCGCCGATGGCACCCAGCGCCGACAGGATCAGCGAGCCCGCCGACTGCGGCAGGCTCTCCACCGCGACCGACGCCGCGGCCGCCGGGTTGCGCAGGATCGCGCTGCCCGCCTGCCCCAGCGTCTCCGCCTGGTTGATCTCCTGGAGCCCGGCCTCGTCCTCGGGCGTGCGCGGCGCACCCAGCGCCATCTGGCGCCCGCGGATCGCGTACTCGGCCGCCGTCTCCGGCGCGATGACGCCTAGCGAGCCCAGCCCGACAGCGCTACCTTCGATCGCCTGCCCCGTGCCGCGCTGCAACGGGCCGGTGACGAAGCGGTCGATGACGCCGGGCTCCTCATCCTTCGCCGGCTCAGGCGCGGGTTGCGGCGTACCCGTGCCGGGTATGGGCACCCACTTGCCAGCAATGAAGGCAAGCCGCTCGCCGGTGGCAGGATTCGTCGCTGTACGCATGGCGCGGGACCATGCCTTTACGTCCGGGTCGCCTCAACTGTGCGGTTTTTCACTGTTCGCACAGCGCGTCTCGGTGCATGCTCCGCTCCGAAGGAGATCACGCATGCGTGTCGTCGCGATGTTGGGGCTGGCCGTTCTCGCCGGGTGTGCGAGTGGGGCGCCGCCCGTGCAGCAGTCCTCGGTCACGATCAGCGACCTCGAGGACGCGAAGTACGCGCTCGACGTGCGGATCGAGGATACGATCGCGCGGTATCAGGCCATGCGCGCGGCGTGCCCGGCGGGCGACCCGTGCGAGGCGGACGTGGCCGCAGTGCAAAGCTACGGGGCGGAGCTGGTCATGCGCCGGCGCGATGTGCGGCGCCAGATCGAGCGGGCGGAAGCGGATGCCTACGCGGCCGAGGAAGCCGCCGAGAGCCGCCGGGCGACCGGCCGCGCGCTGACGGCCGTGGGCGGGTACTTCCTGCGGCAGGCTCAGCCGCCGATCGTGTGCAACACCAGCGACACGAGCAACCCGACGACGGTGTGTCAGTAGGTCAGCAGCGCCGCGCTTTTCCAGGCCGCTTCTTCACCATGCCGCCGTCCTTCAGCGCCGGCTCGTCGAGATCGAACCCAGGCGGCAGGCCGCCGAGCGCGGCGTCGCCGCCATCGGACTCGATCAGCGCGATCTGCTGCCGGATGCGGTCGGCCATCTCCGCGTCGTCGTTGAGCATGGCCTCGTCGAGCTTGCTGTAGAGCGTCGCCACGCGCGGGTTCGTCCTGGCCTCGCCGCCGCCGCCCTTCGCCAGCCTCGCCTCGGTCTGCCGGCGCAGGTCCAGCCCGGCGTTCTGGATGCCCAGCGACTGGTTGCGGTAGGCCTCCTGCGCCGCGAAGTTCCTGTCGGCGTTCGCCTGCGAGGCGGCGTCCCGGGCCTCCTGCCGCGCATTGTCGGCCACACGGTCAGCCATGGCAGCCCGCGCCTGCTCTTCGCTGAGCCCGAGCTGCCGCAGCTCCAGCAACTCGGCCCTGGACTCGCTCGCGGCCTTCTCCTTCGCCGCCCGCTGGCGCGACACCGCGTCGGCCGCCTGAAGCCCCGCCTTGCCGACGGCACCCGCGAAGCCGCTGCGGCCGTCGTCCGCCAGGAGCGCGAGGCCGAACTGCGTCAGCGGGTGCATGAACGCGCCCTCGACCCGATCGCCCAAGGAGCGGCCCTGCTCGGGAGCGGCGGCTGGCTCCGGGCCGCGCGTCTTCATCTCGGGCATGAAGTTGCCGAGCGACCCTGCGGCCGGCTCTGCGCCCCGGGTCTTCATCTCCGGCATGAACCCGCCGCCGAGGGCAGGAACGGCCATCGCGGGCCGGGGCGGCTGCGCCTGCGGCGTCGCACCCCGCGCGATGATCTGGTTCACCCGCTCCGCCAGCGGGGCCTTCGACTGCGGCGGCAGCTTCTCCGCCACCTCCGCCGGGAACCGCTCGGGCGCCGGCGCGGCGGGTGCCGTCCGGTCCTTCATGATCCGCCGCTCAAACGTGCCGGGCAGGCCGCCGGCACCGTCCTGGTCGGGGCCGAGATAGTTGAGGCCGAGCGCGTCGCCCACACTGCCGAGCACGCCGGGCTCGTCGGTGCGGGCGCGGAACTCGTCGAGCCGCTGGTTGAACTCGGCGTTGGCGGCCATGCCGGGGATCGGGGCAGGCATCTCCGGCTTCGGCAGCGCCATCAGGGCCTCGCGCGGCGACGGGATGCCCATGCGCGCAATGTCGTAGTAGCTCTGGATCTCGCCGCCGTCGGCGAACATATGCGGCCGCTGCACCTGATCGGGCCGCACCGGCTGGCGGAACGAGCCCTTGGCGCCCAGCGCGGGCATCTCCTCCTCGGCCGCGGCCTTCTGCGCCCGCACCCGGTTGATGTTGCGCCGCCACGCCCCGGCCGCCCCGCCAAGCGTCTCGTCTTCCATCATGCCGCCGTCGGCCCGGCGCATCGCCTTCTTCCGCACGTCCTTGATCCGGCCGCCGTCCTTGGCGCCGAAGTAAGCGCCAGCGCCCGTCGCTGCGGCCCCGAGCAGGATCTGCCCCAACCCGGGCGAGCTCGTCGTGCTCGTCGCCGACGGCGCCCCGCTGCGGAACTGGTTGCCGATCGCCACCCGGTTGTAGGGCGCGTCGAGAACCCGCTGGTCCTGCGTCTGCTGCTGGTCGCCGATGCCCTGGAGCAGCCCGACATTGCTCACGCCCACGCCGCGCTGCGCCACCGCGAGATCCGCGCCCGTCCGCGCCGCGTCGATGTTCTGCCCCGCCAGCACGCCGCTGCGGCTGGTCAGGCTGCCCGACGTGTCGGCAAGCTGCCCGACCTGACCGGCGACGCGCGTGCCGCTGTCCACGAGGTTGCCGCTCGTCCCGGCGAGGTTGCCCAGCGTGCCCGACAGGTTGCCGGCGCTGTTCACCAGCGCGCCGCGGGTCTGCGTGACGTCGGTCTGCTGGCCCGCGAGGTTCCCCGCCGCGCCGGCGAGCTGGCCGCGCCCGGTGGCGATGTTCGCCTGCGTGCCGGCAAGCTGCCCCGCCTGCCCGGTGAGGTTCCCGGCGGCGTTCTCGATCCCGGTGCCGGTCTGCGCCAGCGAGCCGATGCCCGACGCCGCCTCCATGCGCCGGTTGATCGCCTGGTCGCGCAAGCCCGCCTCGAGGTTCGCCCGTGCTAGGTTGCTGGCGACGCTCTCCTCGTCCTCGGCGATGGCACGGCGCTCGCCGAACGCCTGCCGCCCGGCGCGCTGCCGCTGCGCCTGCGCCATGTCCTTGGCCCGCTGGTAGTCGAAGCTGCCGAGCGTCGCGTCGATCAGCGCCTGGTTCTCGCCGCCCGGGCCGAGCACGTCCTGAAGGTAGGACTGCGCCCCGCCGACCTGCTGCCGCTGCGCGCCGAGACCGGCCTGCGCCGTGTCCAGGTTGCCGTACTGGCCGTCGATCCGGTCGGACGCCTTGCCGAGCTCGCTCTGCCCCTTGTTGAGGAACTGGTACTGCCCGCCCAGCGTAGCGTTGATGCCGCTGAGCTCACCCTGGCCCTTGTTGAGGAAGTCGAACTGGCCGCCGATCCGGCCTGCGGCATCGTTCACCATGCCCTGCGCGGCGTCGAGCTTGGCCGTCTGCCCGCCAAGCATGTCCTGCGCGCCGCGCACGCGGCCCTGCTGGTCGATGAGGTCGAGCTGGCCGCGGTCGAAGTTCTGCTGCTGCCCGCCGGCGACCTGCCGCGCCTGCCAGAAGGCGTCGTTGGTCATGTAGGGGTCGCCGGTCGCGATGTTGCGACCCGCGTCCATGGCGCGCTTCTGGTCGTCGGTGAACCCGGCGACGTCATCGCCTGGCCGCTGCCGGTTCCGCCACACGCCCTGGAGAAGCTGCGCGTTCGCGCCGCCGATGTCGTTGATGTACTTTGGCAGGACGATCTCGGTGTCCTGCTGGCTCTCGAACAGGCCGCCAAGCAGCTTGTCGCCTGGACCCTTCGCCGGCTTGCCCAGCCCGCCCAGGTGCGCCCGATAGTCCTCGCGGACGCCTAGCACCATGCTATCCAGCTTGCGTGCGCCGGCGTCGCTCGAGCCGCGGCCGAGCGCGCTCACCACGTCGGCGGGTATCACGTACTCATTGTCGGAGACCTTGACCGGCTGTGCGTTCGGCCCTTCGCCCAAGACGGCCGGGATACTGTCGCTGCGCCCGTCGCCGGGGCCCTTGAGCATGCCGCCGCCCTTGCGCTTCATCGGAGCACCGAGCGCGGCACCAGCGGGCGGGGGCGGAGGCGGCGGCGGAGCGAGCGCGCGGATCAGCTCCATGGCGGTTGCCACATCCGACCCGAGATAGTCCCTCATCGCCCGCTCCTTCGCCGAACCGGCACCGCCTATCAATCGTCCGGCTCGCCGACCACCCTCACGAGACCACGCTCCGGTCGGTCACCCGGCGGAACGCCGTGCCGTCGGAGAACGCCGGCACCTCGCCGCCCGCCTCGTCCGTGACGTGAACCATTCGCCCCTTCTGCCCGGCGCGGAACTTGAACGCCGCAAGCTGGGCCACCGTCACCGCCGGCAGCTCCACCGGGTCGCCCTTGCGCACCATCTGCGAGCCCATCACGGACAAGGCCCGCTGCACGGCGTCGGTCAGGTCGCGCGCCCAATCGAACAGGGCGGCCATCGCCGGATCCTCGCCGTCGTAGGGCGGCGGCTTGGGCAGGTCGTAGCGGCTCACCGCACGCCCCGCTCGGAGACGTCGGCGCGGGCGGAGGACAGCCGCGCAAAGGTGGTGCCGGGCAGGATCAGCCGCATGCCGATCTGCCGCCCGCTGATCCGGGTGTCGTTCCGCTGCGTCGTAGGCAAAACGGCAAGCTCCTTGGACCGGGCCGGGCCCTTCGGGTACTCCCGGGCGGTCAGGATCACGGTCACGTTCTCCTCGTTCTCCATGTCGACGATGACGCGCGAGACGCTGACGCGCGCCTGGCCGTCCTTCATGTCGAACGGCGCCCAGTCGACGAACACCGTGCGCGCCGCTCCGTTGTCGCTGAAGCCGCTCTCGTGTTCGTAGAGGATGCCGGTGCTGCTCACCGCCAGGGGCTTCTTCGCCCGGAAGCGCAGCCCGTTCACCCAGGCGCCGCGGTCGAGCACGCCGTTGCTCCACCCGGCCATGGCGTCGGTGCGGTTGGCAGGCACGTCGAGGCGCAGGTACTCGTTGGGCTCCTGGCTTTCGCCGGCCGGGAAGGTCCACGAGACCGCCTCGAACCGGGTGTCAGCGTAGCCGTAGATCTTCTCGGCGTGGGTCTTGTTCAGCCGCTCGTTCTCGAACCACTCCCGAAGCGGGCACTCGACGCTCTGCACCCGACCGCCGCTGTAGCGCCAGAACTCGAAGCTGGGGCTGATCCAGTAGATGTCGCTGGCACGCTGCACCGCGGCGTTGATCGCCAGCAACCCGCAGTCCATGCCGATCTGCTCGGCCTCGTAGATCTGGTCGAGCGTGCCGACGAAGTTGACGCCGTAGGGCGCGACGTCGGTGAACACGATGGGCCCGCTCTCGCGCTTCACCGTGCCGACGATGCGCGAGCCCGTGCCGAGCCGCAGGTCGCCGGCGCTGTTGGTCGCCGTCGCCGTCCAGACGGTCAGATCCTCGAGGTCGCAGTTGCGCACGAGCATCGGGTCGAAGTCGCCCGCTCCGTTGGTGCAGCCGCAGGCCAGAAGCGATCGCTCGGCCGTCGTGGCGATGGCGATGATCTTGGCCGGAGCGTTGGTCACCGGCTCCGCCCGGTAGCGGCTGTTGCCCGCCGGCGGCCAGGAGAACAGGCTCTTGGTGGCGCCGCCGACGGAGATGCCCCCGGACAGGCACGCCACCAGGACGTTGCCGAAATTGTCGAGGCTCCACTGGCCGATGGCGCGCGGCGTCGTGTTGACCGTGCCGGTCGCACTCTTGCCGAACGGGCCGCGCCCGAAGGCGCCTGCGCCGAACCCGCCGGTCTGCGCCGTGGTCACCTGGATGCCGGCAATGTCGATCTCGTAGAGCCCGCCCGAGCCGCCGCCGGTGGCCGTGGAGCTCGCGGCACTCGCCGCCCGGATGCGGAACGTGCTTGAGCTCAGCGACGCCTCCACGGTCACCGGCCGGTAGCAGATGATGGTGTTGGAGCCGCCCGCACCCGAGGTCGTGGCCGTCGCCGCGGTGTTCGCCTCGAACTGGTAGCTGTCCACCGTCAGCACCCGGATCCGGTGCTTCGCGTTGAACACCGCCTGGGCGATGCCGGAGATGCTGGTGGCGATCGAGGGGAAGCTCACGATGTCGTTGTCGACGTAGCCGTGCGCGGCATGGTTTACGCGCACGATGCTCGAGCCCTCGGTGGTCGCGATCGGGTTGAGGATGCTCGAGCCGGTCGGGCCGCCGATCTGGAGCCCGCCCACCGCGGTCAGGCCGCCGATGTAGATCACGTCGCGCTCGTTCAGCCCGTGGCTGGAAAGCGTGACGGTGACCGCCGTGTCGCCCGAGGTGGTGGCGATCGGGTTGTTGCCGAAGGCGCCGGTGCTGTCGACCGGGGTGATGTTCGCGACGGTGGTGCCGTCCCACAGGTAGAGCCCGGCCGTGGTGGCGATGGCGCAGTAGGGGCGGCCGTCGGCCAGGGTCCACTCGTGCATGGCGCGGACCTTGCCGGCGATGCCGCTCGCAAGCTGCTGCCAGCCGCCCAGGCTCTCCGGCTTGCCGCGCACCCAGCGGATCAGGTTGGCGTCCCGCGCGTAGCCGCGAGCGCCATAGCTGGTCTCGTCCTTGACCACCCCGGGCCGGAAGGGGATTTCGGTCAGCATCAGTAGTAGACGACGAAGTGCTGGTTCCAGCGGCCGGTGGTCGGGGCCACCGCAGCGCCGTTGCCCAGGTGGAAGAGAAGCACGCCGCCAGCGCCCACACGCCAAACCAAGTTGGTGGCGTCGACCGCGAACTGCACGTAGCCGGCGTTGGTCACCACCTGCCCGACCGAATAGCCCTGGTCGGCCGTCAGGCAAGTGAACCGCTGCTGCACCATGCCCGGGACGCCGCCCAGCCCATGTGCCACCGTCCCGGTTGCATTCGCGGCGAAACTGTACGGGCCGAGCGTAACCGACCGCTGGAACGAAAGCCGCACATTGTTCCTGTGGTAATCGCCCGCCGTGTTGATCGTGCCGAGGCCCTTGTCGCCGCCGGTGGGGGCGCCGACCACGAGGCCGTCGGCAAGCGCGCCGCGCCGTGAGCCGCCATTGGACCAAGCGATGCCGGTGGTCGTGGTGTCCGGGTAGAACCCGTCGTTGAAGCTGGCGCCCATCGCCACGGTCGGGTTCGCCGCATCCGCGCCCGCGTTGAACCGGATGCTGTCGCGGCCCTCGCTGTCCGCTAGGCACACGCCCATGCGCCCCGCAGCGCGGCGCGCGAAGCCGACGTCGAGATCGTCGCCGAAGTAGATGCCCGGGCCGCTGTACGCCTTGCCAGGATGCAGGATCGTGCTGGGAAAGCCGCCGTTGCGCACGAGCTGCGGCCCGATCGCCCGGGGCGTGCCGGCGGCCTCGGTCGCGAACGCCAGCGTCACGCCCGGCGGGACGTGAACCTTCTTCGCCGAGAAGCCCGTGACGTAGCAGAACAGATCCTGCGAGGTCGCGTTGCGGACGATGTACTTCCGGTTCTTCGCCGGGAAGATCAGGTTGCGCGCGGCCGCAGGCGAGCCCGTCGCCTCGATCGCCCCATACTGCGCCTGGGTGGTCGAGAGCGTGACGTCCGCACTGGTGACGGAGATCGCCACGATGCCGCCCAGCATGCGGTCCCAGGCGTCCCAGATCGCGATGACCTCGGGCGCCCAGTCGTCCGTCTCGCTGCCCTCGTCCGGCTTGCTCAGCTCGGACCAGAACGCCATGGCGGTCGTCGTCATCGTGCGGCCCTCCGCTCCACGGCGCCGGCCTCGAACACGGTGCTGGCGGCCAGCATCTCGTTGCCGAACACCGCCTGCTTCACGGTCTGGTAGTTGGCCTCGAACTTGCCGAGGTCGGCGGCGTTCTCCGGGTTCTCCTCGACCTTGAACAGGGCGGCGCGGGCGTAGAGCGCGGCGCGCAGCAGGTCGGGGTACTGCTCGGTGAGGACGTTGGTCTGGGTGCCGGGCCCCAGGAACGCCGTATGGCGCCGGTAGCCCAGGACGTAGGTGTAGGACGTGTTCGGCGGCGGGGCGACCTTGTAGGTGGTCCGGTCGAAGAGCGCGATGTAGCGCGGCTCGCCCTGCGTGCTCGGCGTCGGCCACCACTGGTCCAGCCAGGCGGCCGGCTTCAGCCGCAGGCTGCGGTACTGCCCGCCGATCTCGTAGCGGAGATATTCGGTCGCCACGACGTCGAGCGGGCGCGGGATGGTCGCGGTGCCGGCCACCATGGTCCCGGCCTCGTCGACATGGAACACGCTGATCGGGCACTCGCGCACGATGCGCCGCTCGGCATCCTCGAACACCGCGGGCATCGCGTCGGTGAAGTCGGTGTCGTTCTCCCACCGGTCGGACATCCGGCGGAGGTCGGTCACCAAGAGATCGTAGGTCCAGGCGACCATCAGCGGTTGTTCTCCAGCTCCGTGTCAGGCCGCGGGTTGCGGAACCGCATGGCCGGGCGGCGCGGCCGGCGGCGGGCGCTGATCTCGTCCAGGCAGCGACCGTGGACGTATAGACTGGTGTCCGGCTCGCGAACCAACTCGTCGGACCGGGCTCGCATCCCGCAGCGGTCGCAGCGCGACCAGATGATGAGCGTGAAGGTGTCGGGCGGCGGCGGCGGGATATGCTCGATCGTGGCGAAGGCCGTGAGCATCGGCAACGCGCCGTCGCTCTCGATGACGTTGCCACGGTCGAGCGCGCCGGCCCCGGTGAGCGGCGCGATGACGCCGAGCCCGAACAGCGATGCGTCGGCGGTGACAATGCCGAAGCCCTGCACCGCAGCGACATCGCCAGCGCCAGCGATGCTCTGCCCTTCGACGACATCGCCAGCGCCGGTGATGCCGATGCTGCCGGCGCCCACCATCTCGATCGGCGCCACCGGCAGCTCGAACATGAGCGAGGCGGAGCGGTTGTTGCCGGTGGTCCAGCTCGCCGAGGTGCCAGCCCCGGTCAGCCTGTAGCTGGTCTCCAGCACGAGCGCCTGGGGCGTGCCGATGGTTTCGGCGAGCTCCGTCGCCAACGGCGCCACGGGCGATTCCGAGCCGCCGAACACGCCTACGGCGAAGACGCAGCTCGCCGCGTTCGGCGACGAGATCGCCATGGCGAGGTCGCCGGCATTGTTGGCGTCGGTGTCGGTGTTGCTGATCGTGTTGGAGGCGCCGGCAACCTCCCAGACCTGCATGGTGATCCGCTCGCTCTCGCTGTGCGAGCCGGTAATCACGAGGGACTGGCTGACCGTGATGACGCGCCGGAAGACCGCCAGCCGCGTGCTGGGCGAACTGGTGCCGTTGGAGGCGGGAACCTGCGCCCCGATCAGCTCCCAAGTGCCGGAGCGGTTGTCGCTGACCGTGATGTCGACCGTTGTCGTGGACGCGCCGATGCGGGTGCCGATCGCCACAAAGACAATCGAATCCACCGCCGGCGTGAACGACGAGCTGGCGAGCGTGGTGGCGGTGTTCGTCGTGCCGCCGAACCGGAGCGTCGGCGTCCCGATAGCCATTAGCCGAGGGCGGCCAGAACCGCGTCGATGAGGGCCAGAAGCTCCGTGCGGGCGGCATCGCGCACGCGGACGTCGAGGCTTTCCAGGTCGCCGGTGGCGGCGCTGTAGCCCTCGAAGGCCGGGTGGCCGTCCTTGGTGGTCTGCGGCCAGTTGGCCCGGAACCACGCGGCGAACGCCTGGATCGCCTGCTCGGGCTCGTTCAGCGCGGTCGGGAAATCGAAGTCGTCGGGCAGGTCCGGGTTGTTGCGCACGAACGCCTGGCTGAGCCGCTTCCGCCCCACCTGCGCCGCGGCGAAGTTCCGCGCCCCGATGACCTGGAGGTAGGCCTCGCGGCTGGCCGAGCCGGAGACGCGCCCACGCTCCACGTCGCCGCGCCACACCGTGAGCGCGGTCTTCGCCACCAGGAAGTTGGCGCTGATCTGCGCGGCGATGCGGTCGACCGTCTCGGCGCCGGATTGCGTGGGGAACGGCATCAGGAGGCTGCTTCGGTAAGGGTGAAGCTGGTCATGCGGACCGGGCCGCCCGCCGAGATGTCCGCGCTGTTGATGATGAGGGTGGCCCCGGAGCCGGTGATGCCGACGTCGCAATCGAACACCGTGTTGCCGGCGCTGTCCGCGATCCTGGCCCAGGTCGCCGTGCCCGACGCATCGGCGGTGCTGTCCTCGGTGATGGCCGAGAAGGTCAGCACCCCGCTGCTCGCCGAGGCCGCGCACGGGTCGGAAAAGGTGAGCGTCGCCAGGAGCGTGTTGCCGGACAAGGCCGCGTTGGCATTGGCCGGCTGCGTCCCGGTGTAGATCTTGATCGTGCCGGCGCCCGAACCGGCGTCGATCGCGTCGCGGATCAGGTTCATGCGCGAGTTGCGCGTGGCCGTGACGATGCGGACGTTGCCCATTACCAGTATCCACCCGTGTACGCGCTCAAATCAGGCAAGATGCGGAGCGGGCCCTTGTCGGCGTCCTCGCCCTCGAGCAGCCCGATCTCGTCGTTAAACAGGCGCTCCATCTCCTGCCGGGTCGGGATGTCGATTTCCGGCTTCTCGAGCGCCAGGAAGTAGGCACAACCGGCCACCATGACGCCGCTCCAGGCCGCGGGCACGTCGAGGTTGTCGACCATCGTGCCCACGTCGCGGAACAGCACCACGCGCTGATAGCGGACCTGGTAGCGGTTGCTCAGGTCGGGCGTGGGCCAGAAGTAGAGCGTCCGGTTGTCCCGCCCGCGCTGGAGCCAGAAGTTGACCGGGCGGCCCTTGGTCGTCTTGTCGGGGATCTCGGCGTACTCGCCCCGCGCCATCCGGTTCACGGGGATGTCGGTCGCGTTGACCGAGGTCGTCTCGCGGATCATGACCTCGAGCACGTCGTGCTCGTCGGACGGGAGCGAGTAGGCTGCCTGATCGGCGATGAGGGGGAGGACGCCCTCGGTGACCTTCCAGTTGGCGACCCGGCGCGCGAGCAGCCGCTGGAAGGTGAACTGAAGCGCGCGGCGGCATTTGGCGATGTCGTAGCCCTGGTCGGCCCCACCGGGGAGCCGATCCATGGCCGCACTGATCACCTCATCGGTGTCGAGAACCCACGAGGACGTCGAAGGAACCGCCACACCGCGCTACTCCGGTCAGGCGCTGAACTGCCGCACGCCGTACATCGTCAGCGTGTTGGTCAGGTCGGGGATCCAGACGATGGTCAGCCGGCGGGTGTTGTCCGCCGCCGAGGACGGCACCACCGTGCCGCGCACATCGCCGGTCGTGGCCGTCGCCGGGGAAGTGGTCACGCCCACCGCCACGGTCGCGGCATTGTCGGCCAGGGTCGCCGCCCAGCCCACGCGCACCACCTGCGAGAGGTTGCCCAGGAACAGCGGCAGGCCGAACTTGTCGATCGTGCCCACCTCGACGTTGGTGCCGACGGCGCCGTTCACGGTGACCGAGGTCACCCGCCAGAACGCCTTGACGCCTGCGGTCGTGGTGTTGTTCGGCCCGGCGATGTTCTCGGTCATCGGGGCGCCGTAGACGTCGAGGCCGTTGACCGTGAAGGTCCGGGCCGAGAGGTCGCCGCCCGAGTAGACGCCGACGCAGCGGCCGAAGTTGTCGGTCCGGCTTCCGATCGTCGCCGACCCGTTCGCCACGAGCGCGCCGTTGAGCAGCAGCGAGCCGGCACCGGCCGTCTGCTGCGCGGCGCAGATGCCGTCGCGGTCGAGCGTCGTCGGCACGAAGTCGAGATAGGTCATCTCGCTCCGCAGCTTCAGCGCCTTGCCGGTCCGGCGGCGATCCTGCCCGCCTAGCTGGGTGCCATCCGAGAATACGGTCATCTGCCGTGCTCCTGCCTGTCAGTGCGCGTCAGATGCCCAGCGAGCCGTAGACGCAGCGCGGGCCCTCGGCGAGGGCGACGTACCGCTCGGTCGCCTTGTAGTGCATGTTCCCGGTGGCGAAATCGCCCTCCATCCCGCGCTTCACCACCCGGCGCCAGTAGTGCATCAGGCCGTTCGGGGCGTCGGTGTGGATCCAGTAGGCGTTCTCCTGGGTGATGTAGGTCATCACCACGGGCTCGGTCGGCAGCTTGCCCATCGAGCGCAGCGCGTTGATGTCGTTGTTCGCCGTGCCGGGCTGGTGGGTCGAGCGCAGCAGGCGGGCCGCGACGTACTCGAGCTGCGGCGGCACGATCAGGTTCTTGGGGCGCAGGTGGATCGGCCGCAGGCGGTCGTTCTTCGCCGTGCGGACCATGATGAGCAGCGCCTCGAGCGACGCTTCGGACAGGTCGGCCGGGGCCGCCAGCCGGTTGCTGAAGGTGCCGCCGATCGCGTAGGGGTGCGAGGCCGAGAGCAGCGTGGCGCCGTCACCGAGCTCCGAACCGGCCGTCTCCGAGCGGTTCAGCACATCGGCGTGGAACACCTCCTTCGACTGCTTCAGCGAACGGGCCAGCTCGGCGGAGTAGTGCGCGCCCAGCTCCAGGGCCTCGCTGTCCTCCATCATCTCCTCGGTGAGGGCGAAGCCGAGGCCGAACACCTTGTAGGTGGCCCGGGTGCGGTAGTGGATGCCGCCGAAATCGGTCTCCAGCGCCTGCCCCTCGGGCTTCTCCTTGGCGGCGCCGAAGCCGAAGACGACCGCGGTCTCCTGATAGCGGGCGCGCTTGCCCTGCTTCTTGGTGAAGATCCGCGACCACTCCTCGGGGTGCTCCTGGTAGACACCATCGAACACCGAGTTGTTGATCGGCTCGACCAGATCCGTGAACTGGGCGGAGGTCATGACGGTCATTGGGGTGCTCCGCCTTAGATCGCGTTACCGGGGGCGCGGCCGAGATTGATCTCGTTCGCCAGGACCAAGACCCGCGTGTAGGCATCGCCCCAGGCGTTGTCTGTGGTCGGGTCGATGTCGATGACCTTCCAGCCGGCGGAGTTGCCCGCACCGGCGAGGGAGCCGGAGGCCAGGAAGGCGCCGGACTGGCCGGAGCGGGTGTTGCCGGTGCCGGCGTTGTGGTCGGCGGCGTCACCGAGGGCCGTCTGCGCGATGGTGCCCGCGCCCTGGACCGAGAAGAGCATGTCCTCGATCGGCCAGAAGTAGCACATCGGCGCCTTGGTGTAGGTCGTGCCGGCCACCCAGTAACGGCCGGTGTTGTAGACGCCGCCGTCCTCGGGAGCCCAGCCGGCGAAGATGGCGCTGATCGCCTCGCCCGCGGCCGCGAGCTGGTACGTGCCGGCGGTGACCAGCTTCACCGGATCGCCGCGGAAGATGGCGGTGCCGTAGGCGGAAGCGATGCCGCCGCGGAGACCGAACGACCGGATCTGGCCGCCACCCAGCGTGCGGACCGGCATGAAGCCGTAGGGGGCATTGACTGCGGACACGATTCGACCTCCGGGGGAATTACCCTCGGCAGCCGAACGTGGAGGCTATGTCCGGGTCGTCCGGGTCGCTGTCAACGATGAGAGTTGGGGAACAGGTCGAGCCTGATCTGACCGCCGCAACCGCGGCAGTTCTCGATCGCCGCGCCGACGCCCAGCATCAGAAGCTTTTGCGCGCCGCACTCGGGATCGTCCTTGCACGCGGCCCACATGGCGCCGGTGGCAAATTCCCGGCCGATGCCGCGCGCCGCGAACCGCTCCGCCGGAAGCGGGGCATATGAGCAATCCATGTTCCAGATTGCGCGGCCATCGGTGATGAGCCCGGACAGGTCGTGACCGGCCGGCTGGCCCTTGTCGTCATGCTGAATGGCGCCGTCGGCGCGAACTGCGTCACGCAAGCGATTCGCGACGCCCATGGCCGTCATCTCAGGCCCAAGATCCTTCACCACCTCGTCTGCCAGCAGGTTGTAGCGCAGGTGCCCGGCAAGGCCGATGGCCCAGTGCCGCCCGATCGCCCACTTGCTTCGGTCGAGATGGAGCTTGGTGTCGCCGCTTTCGCACAGCGTATCGCTGCCCAAGAACACCCGGCCCAAGCGCGGGTCAGTGACCGCGACGATAACGGTCATCAATCCAGCTTCGTGCGGAACATGACGAAGAGCGTCTTCGCACCCGACTGGTTGTCGCCGCTGCCCGTCCCGGCCTGGAACTTGAAGTAGCGCCAGCCGCACACGTCGTCGGGGTTGAAGTTCGCCGCCCGGGCCGCGCTGGTCGAGCACGCCGCCGTGATCGCATTGCCAGCGCGGTCGTAAAGCGGCACGAACGTCGCGGTCGGGCTCTCGGCCGCCAGGACCGTGATGACGGTCGAGGTCGTCATGGCCGGGATCCGGAGTCCGCCGAGCACGCCGCTGGTGCCGATGTCGATGACGTCGGTGACGGCCGCACCGTTGGCGATGGTGGCCTGGATGGCGGGCATGGCTCAGTCCTTGACGTAGGGGACGATCTGGGCCTCGAAGCCCGCGGCGCGGTACATGGCGGCCACGTCGTTGGCGTCCATGATGTCGAGAACCCACGGCGCGCGGAGGATGTCGCGTCCGTCTGGGTTCAGCGCCACAGTGGACAAGGCGACCGCGCGCCACTCGTCGGCATCGTTGCGCCGGACCTGGACGACGTAGAAGTTCGGGGCGGGCGGCGGGGGTGCAGCATCCTCGATCGCCACGTCGGGGATCGGATCCTGCTCTTCGTCGGCGGCGGCCGGCTTGCGGCGCGTGGCCATGCTCACACCTCCCAGTCGTAGGGCACGTCGCGGCCTTCCACGAGCTCGCGGTCCTGCGACCACGGGCGCATGCCGCTGCGCATCATCTGCTCAGCGATGCCGCTCTTAAGATCGTCGCGCTGCTGCTGCGCCCGGTACTCGTTGGCAGCCAGCTTCATGTCGCGCAGGCGCTTCTCGGTCCGCGCCGCGATCAGGTCGCGGTAGACCAGATAGCCGGCGTGCTGGCCCTCCATGACGGTGAAGCTGGCAAGGTGCGCCTGCCACTTCGGCGGCAGGTCGTCCTTGCGCACGAACTCGTACCGGAGCTTGCCCTGCACCGTGTCCATCAGGTTCTTCGTGTCGACCTGGCGGTTCTCGGTAGCACTCGCCGCCGGCAGGCTGTGCCGCACCCACTTGTAGGCCCAGCCCGGATCATCGTCCGGCAGTCTGGGCAATCCCGGCTGCTCGTCCTCGAGGAACGGGTTGTCGCGCATGGCCTGCATCTGCAACGCCCGCTGGCGGCGCAGGCGGGCCAGCCGCTCGTCGCTGCCGAGGTCCATGTCCCGGACCATCGGGCGCCGGCCGGGGGCTGCGGCGCGCGTCGGGCGGTCGTCGTCCATCGCGGAGCCGAGCGCGGGGCCATCGTCGAACTCGTCCTCGGCGGGCGACTCCGGCAGCACGAAATCGTCGGGCAGGGTCGGGGGCGACTGCTCGCGGCTGGGGCGGGCCATCACGCTCTCCCGGTCTTGGCGAAGCGCTCGGCGCGAGCGGCCTGCCAGCGCTTCATCACGTTGGCATCGGTGAGGTCGAGCCCGGCCATCTCGGCGGCCCGGCGCTCGGCCGGCGTGATCGGCGGGAGCTTCCTGCCGTTACCCGCGCCCGGTGCGGCGGCCCTGGTCGAGCCCGCCGTGCGCGGCAGGTCGGGCTCGCCGCCATCGCCGTCGAACAGCTCGGGGCGCTGTGCGCGCATCTGGCGTTCCACTTCGGCGAGGTGGCGAGGGTCGGTGATGGGGATGCCCCGGCCGCGCAAATCGTTGCTGATCGCGGCGGCAGCCTGGCTGTCCTCGTCGCCGAGGTTCCAGTCGAACCAGTCGTTGCGCTCGAGCCACGCCGCGACGGCGGGATCCTGGCGCGGGTCGGCGGCGGTCCTGGTCCGCGTGCGGGGCGAGGGCTCGGCGTCCGATCCGGCCTGGGGCTGGATGCGGTTCAGCCGGTCCCTCGCCTCATCCCGCTTGCGTAGCGCCTCCACGACGGCCTTGCTGTCGCCATCGTCGATCGCCTGTTGCAGTTCGCGCTCGGCTGCCTCGACCGCAGCGGCAACCGATCCTGACGCGCGTTGGCCCTCTAGGCGGGCGAGACCTTCCACGTACTGGCGGACCTCCGAAAGCTCCTGGCGGAGCATCTCGGTTTCACGACTCAGCCGGGAGTTCGTCCGCTGGAGGCTGCGCAGACGCTTGCGGTCCGCACCCGTGCGCTCTCGATCGTCGCTGCTACCATCGGCATCGAGGGGCGCGTCCGCCCCTTGACCCTTGGCGGGCTTGTCATCCCCAGCGCCGTCTTCCGCACCGCTGGCGGGCAGGTCACCGCCGGCCAGCAATTCGTCCATGTCGATGTCGATGGTCATCGCGCGAGCACCTGTGCCGTGCTCGTCACGCGAGCCATGATGTCCCGGTCGGGGATCATGCGGACCACCATCTTGCGGCCGTCACGCTCCACGATCTTCTGCCGGGTGCTGCTCAGCCGGGAGCAGAGCACGATGTCGCCGGGCTGGATCATGTCCGCGCCCGGGAGCGTACCGCCCGAAAGCTCGTCGTAGCCGGCGAGGGGGCCGACCGCGAGCACGCGGCCGATGTTCTCCTGCCACTCGTCGGCTTCCTTCACCATGTCGGGGCGGATGATGCCGCCCTTGGTCCGCTGGCCACGCCGCGGTCCTGCACCACGCACCAGCGGTGCGCGGGCTCGTAGGGCGATGGGAGGTCCGGGAACATCTGTTCGAGCTGGAACAGGTCGTCGTCGGTGGCGTCGGGGAGCGCATCACGCAGCGGCTTCATCGTTCACCAGTTCGGTCAGCGTGCGCGGCTGCTGCGGCTCGTCCTGGTCGTCGTCGAACTCGTCCTTGCGGTCTTCTTCGATGACGAAGCCGGCGGCGGCGCGGAGACCTTCGAGACGGCCACAGGCCCGGTCGTACATCCGGGGCTCAAGGCTACGCTCGAGGGCATCACGGCCCTGTTCGATGAAGGTGTCGATCTGGCGGAGTATCCGCCTTGCCAAAGGACTCACGGAGGCAGCCACGCGACGTGAGGGTTAAGCCAAACGGGTAGCTGTCTCAGGGTCGTCCGGGTCGCCATCAACCGAAATCACGCGGCGAGCAGGATGGCCGCTATGGCGTCATCCCGCTTGCGCTTGGCGATGGCGCGTTCCGCCTCGGTGGCCGTGCCGATCTCTACCACGCCGGCGAGCGTCGCCCTGGACACGACGCCACTCGCAGCGCGGCCCCTGGCCTCGGCAATTCCGCCAAGCTTCGCCGTGACGATGGCCGGGCGCGGCATAGCCCGCCCGCCCGTATCGATGACGCCGACCAGCCGAGCCGATGCCGCCACGCCCGCAACAGGGCGCGAAACACCACCCAGGTTGGCCACTGCGCCCAGGCGAGCGCCGGCGCGCGTGGCGGTGAGAACGGCCGCTCCGATCTCGCGCGGCTCCACCGGGGTCTGAGGGATGACCAGCCCGGGCGTGCTTAGCGTCGCCAGCCAGTCGTAGAAGCCCTCGCGCTGCCAAGCGGCCCTGGCTTGGACCGGGGCAGCGCCATCGTCGACCAGGGGCGCGCCGAAGCCGTTGGCGTTGGCGTAGCCCGTGGCTGCCAGGACGTGCCCCACCGAGGCGGCGCCAAAGGCATCGGCGTCCGCGAGCCCGGTAGGCCCGAGCACCGGCCCGACGCTGGCGGCGCCGAAGCCGTCAGCATCCGCATGACCCGTAGCCACAAGGACGTGCGCGAGGGCCGCCGCGCCAAACCCGTCGGCATCGGCATATCCAGCCGCCGCGAGACCGTGCCCGACGAGCGCCGCGCCAAACCCGTCGGGGTCCGCGTAGCCGGTGACCGTGAGCCCGCCGTCCTGGGTGAGCGAGGCGCCCCCGAACCCGTCGCCGTCGGCATAGCCGGTCGCCGTCAGGACGTAGGCGAGGGCTGCGGCGCCGAAGCCGTCTGGGTCGCTGTAGCCGGTCGCCGTGAGCCCGTGCGCCAACGCCGCGGCACCGAAAGCGTCCGCATCGGCATAGCCGGCGGCCGTGAGACCATGCCCGACGCTAGCCGCGCCGAAGCCTGCGGTATTGGCATAGCCCGCCGCCGTGAGGCCGTGGCTGAGCGCGGCCGCGCCGAACGCATCCGCATCGGCAAGCGCCGTCGCGGTCAGCCCATGCCCGACGCTCGCCGCACCGAAGGCATCGGCGTCCGCGAGGGCGGTCGGCAGCAGCGTCACATCGGACGCCGCGGCCGCGATCTCCAGCAGGTGCGCGACGGTGCGGTTGTTGCCCGATGACCAAGCCGCCGAGCTCGGCCCGGAGCCGTTGGTGTAGCGGATCTCGACGACGATGCTGTTGCCCTTGACCTCGCTCAGTTCGTTGGCGAGCGGCGAGGATGTCGGCGAGGATGTTCCGGTGAAGCCGGCGATGCCGAGCACGAGGCTGGAGGTGGCCGGCGCGCTGATCGACGCCGACGGATCGCCGGCGTTGTTGCTGGCGGTGCCGACGTTGGTGATGCTCGAGGAGGCCCCGGTGACCTCCATCACGGCAATGCCGACCGAACTGGCGGTCGAGGAGGTCACCTGCACCGTCATCGAAGACGGCGAGGACGGCGCTACGGCGCTCCACGTTGTCAGCCGCGCCGACGGGCCGGATGACCCGTTGGTCGCGGTGCCGTTGACCTCCTCCGTCCAGGTCAGGCTCGCCGTGTCGCTGATCGAAAAGGCGGCCGGCACCGTGGCCGAGCCGATGCGCGCCATGGCGCTGATGATGATCAGCGCATTCGCGGTCGGCGTGAAGGAATCCGTAGTGACGGTGGTTGAAGCGGCGGTCTTCGTGACCGGACTGGTAAGCCCCGCCGGGTTGCTGACGGCCACGGGTTACTCGATGGCCGCCAGCACGGCGTCGATCTGCGCCAGCATCGCGGTCCGGGTGCCGTTGGAGATAGTCGTCACAATGGCTTCGAGTTCGCCATTGGCCCGGCCCTGCTCCCACGCCGGCTTATTGTCGGCCGTGCGGTAGGGCCAGTTCGAGGCGAACCAAACCCGGAACGTCTCGATCGCCGCCGCCGCGGTGGTCCACTCGGTCTGCGGGTTGTAGCCGCCGGCCTTCCCGAACAGCGTCTGGTACTGCGCTGCAAGCCCAGGTGTGGCGATCAGACCGTTGACGATCTCCCGTGCGGACATGAGCGACTGATATGCCTCGCGGGCGGTGTAGGCGTTGAGCGAGGACGCCGCGACCTGCGTCCGCCATTCGGCCATGGCGCGGGTTGCCGCTCCCAACGCCGCGGAAATCTTGCGGATCGCCGTATCGGCGGGCGGAGAGATGCGGCCGGTCGGGAACTGAGCCATCAGAGCGCGAAGATCTTGTTGGCGCCGCTGTCCCAGGTGACGGTGATGTTGCCGCCGCTAGGGGTGACGGGCAGGCCGGTGATGCCGGTATCCAGGAACGCCACCAGCCGCGACGTGCTCTCGACCCCGGTGTCGATCCAGATGATGAGCGCTTCGGACTGGTCGCCGGTGACGCTGGTGAAGGTGATGTCGTCGGCGTCGAACACGCCGTTGGTGTAGCTCTTGCCGCTCGACAGCGTGGCCGTCGCCACCCGCGCGCCGGATGGCACGTCGTCGTAGAAATCGTGCGCGGCGTTGTAGGTGTAGTCGGCGAGGTCGACCAGGGTCGCCTTCACCGTGCCCGTGAGCGCGACGTTGGAGGACGCCTGGATCAGCGCCTCCTTCCACTTCGGGTAGATCGCGTTCGCCATCAGGTCATCTCCTCTTCGACCTTGAGCCGCCCCGGGCTGAACCGGGGCTGGATGCCGGCCGCGATGACGAGATCCGCCTCGAGCGGGCCGCTGTAGAGCAGGGTGCCGGCGCCGTTGGCGGCCGTGCCGATGCCGAAGTGCGTGGCGGTCTGGGTGGGCCCGGCGCTCGCGGGGAGCTCGATCACCGCAGCGTTCGTCACCGCCGCACCCGTGATGTTCCAGGCCGAGGCGGTGCGCGGCACGGCTGCCCGGGCATAGCCCTTGTAGCCGACCTCGCTCGCCGCCTGCGTGCCGCCATCGGCCGGGTCGTCGGTGTGCAGGCTGACATAGAGGCTGCCGGCGTTCGCCCAGCCGATCGCCTGCCCGCGGAACACGAACTTCTGGAGGTCGATCGCCCAGGCGGGGGACTTGCTCATGCGGGCTCCACTCCGATGATGTCGCCCTTGTCGTCGCGCACGATCTTGCGGCCACGGGCCAGCGATTGGACCGCCGCCGACAGGCCCTCGATCATGGTCCGCAGGTCGGCGTCGCCACCTTTGGGCTTGCCCTTGCCAGGCTCGCCGTCGTCGCCTTCCTCCTCGCCGAACTCGCCCGGCTTGGCCGGCGGCGGCGTCGCGGCCTTGGCCATGATCTGGGCGGCGGTGACGCG
>Ga0116143_10001842_pt1 | contig 24555 bp, 22 predicted proteins | sample AD_UKC034_MetaG_FD_89745 | JGI IMG/M metagenome (GOLD analysis project Ga0116143, IMG submission 89745) | Active sludge microbial communities of municipal wastewater-treating anaerobic digesters from USA - AD_UKC034_MetaG | ecosystem: Engineered > Bioreactor > Anaerobic > Digestate | place: USA...
AATTTGCAACTGACAGGACAGATTGGGGAAGTGATGCAGGAATCTGCTCAGGCCGCACTTTCTTATCTTAAGTCAAAAGCCAAGCTATTGAATTTAGAAGATGATTATTTTGAAGGTGTGGATATTCATATACATATACCCGAAGGAGCAATACCAAAGGACGGCCCTAGCGCAGGTATTACTATGGCAACTGCTCTAACTTCCGCAATCACCCAGATTCCAGTGCACCACGAAATTGGCATGACCGGTGAAATCACCTTAAGAGGTCGGATATTACCTGTTGGCGGTATTCGTGAGAAAGTCTTAGCTGCGGCGAGAGCCGGCATAAAAAAAGTGCTTCTTCCTTCCAAGAATGAGAAAGACTTGATAGATGTGCCAGCTGCAATTCGGCGAAACATGCAAATATTTTTCGTCAATCACATGGATGATGTGCTTTCACAGGCTTTGCAATATTCCCCCGTCAGTCAAAAGGAAAGAGGCAAAAGCCCTAACAGCAAACAGGATGTGGCCAATAATTAGGATTAAAAAACTGTTGAATCAAAAATGCCTCGATGAGGCATTAATTATTAACTGATACGCTAAAGTCTTTTAATTGTATTTTGAATACTAATAAGCCACTAGCTAATCATCCTTGGGCTTACTCACCATCCCGATTTCGGCTTGAAGCGTTTTGATACCATTTTGGACTTGACCAAGCACCCTGGTTAATTCAGCTTCTAGGTTGGTGAGCGTCTCAACCACATAACGATCTGCTTCTTTTTGGGTCATGACTGCTTCTCGACGGGCTTGTTCGATGATTTGGTCACCGCGAACCTGTGCAGCTTGTGTCATTTCATCATGTTCAATCATTTTTTCGCTCTTTTCCCTAGCTAATGCGAGTGTGCGGTTAGCTTCTTCTTGGGCTTGAGCTAGAATTCGATCTCTTTGAACATTGACTTGCTGCGCCTTCTTGATTTCTTCTGGAATGGATACCCGCATTTGGTCAATTATGTCCATGAAACGGTTTTCATCCACAATAACACTATGTGTTAGAGGAATAGGGCGGCTTTCATTAAATAATTCTTCTAATCGGTCTACTAAGTGAAGGATATCCATTTTCTCTCCGTTTCCTTTCCGATTAATTTTTTAATTATAGTTGATAGAAGTTTATCATTAAATATATTTTACTGGTTAAGTGCGTTAATCTCTTAGAGAATTTATTGGTAGAACATTGTGTTCGTTGCCTAAGTCCTGAAACTTTCTTGACATGGCGTCTTGAACAAGTTTTGGTACCATGCTGGAAACATCACCACCTAAAGCAGCAATCTCTTTAACGGTGGAAGAAGAAAGAAATGTGTGTTCTTCACTTGTTATAAATGAGATTACGTCAACTCCTGGGTCTAGTCTCCTGTTAGCAAGAGCCATCCTGAATTCATACTCAAAATCAGAGAACACTCTTAGTCCGCGCACAATTGCACAAGCCCCGATTTCTTTTGCAAAAGTGATTGTTAAGCCATTGTATCCGACCACTCTTATCCTTTTTATGTGTGAGAGGGATCTTTCAACTAAATCAATTCGTTCTTCCGGGCTAAATAAAAGTGATTTCATTGGTTGATCATAAACAGCTATTACCAATTCATCAAATATCGCGGAAGCACGCGTAGCAATATCAATATGCCCATAATGAATTGGATCAAAAGAACCAGGAAATAAAACACGTTTCATTTTAACTCATATCTCCCACACCCTCTGTTGCAGGCCAAAAGTGATCCAGGGCTTGGCGCAATAATTTGTGCTGTTCAGACTCAAGGTCAGGGTCTTTTTCAAATGTCTCTTGAGCAAAATGCCGACCTTGTTCAATTAGGCGAATATTGGATAAGTTTGCCATCTTTAAATCAGCAAATCCAGCCTGGCGTGTGCCTAAGAAATCACCAGGGCCTCTTTGCAGCAAGTCTTGCTCAGCTAATTCAAATCCATCATTAGTCTTAGTCATAACCTGTAAGCGTTCATTCTCCATGGCGTCTTCAGTTTCAGGGATCAAAATACAAAACGACTGGACTGTTCCCCTGCCAACACGCCCTCGAAATTGATGTAGTTGTGCTAAACCAAAACGATTTGCCGCTTCAATTAGCATAACCGTGGCATTGGGAATATCAATACCAACTTCAACCACGGACGTGGACACCAGGATATCATACTCCTGGTTCTTGAAGGCTTTCATAATCGAATCCTTTTCATCTGCTCTCATCCTGCCGTGCATTAATCCGACTTTGAATTCAGGAAAGATTTCCTGTTGGAGTCTTTGTTGTTCTTCCACAGCGGCTTTTGTCTCTTCATTTTCTCCCTGTTCTACCAAGGGATAAATTATGAAAGCTTGGAAACCACTATCGACCTGGCTATGAATAAGCGAGTAAGCTCGTTCCCTTTCCATAGGAAAGAATATTTGGGTTTCAATTGGTCGACGGCCGGCTGGCATTTCGTCCATCAGGCTCACATCCAAATCGCCAAATATGGTCAGCTGTAGAGAGCGCGGAATTGGAGTGGCCGTCATCACCAGTAAGTGAGGGTTGTTTCCTTTCATTCGCAGAGCAGCTCTTTGCTTGACGCCAAAGCGATGTTGTTCATCTACTACGACCATTTGGAGATTCTGGAATATTACAGGGTCTTCTATTAGGGCATGGGTACCAATTAAGAGCTTTATCCAGCCATTGATTAATCCTTCTGATATTTCTTGCCGGTCGCTTGTGCTAGTATCTCCTGTTAATAAACGTACTTGTGACGGTTCTAAAATGGCGGTGTCTTCAACGGCATTACAAAATTGATTTAACATGCTTTGGTAATGTTGCTCAGCTAAAATACCAGTAGGAGCCATTAGGGCAGCTTGGGCACCACTCTGAATAACTATTGCCATGCCTAAACCGGCAATAACGGTCTTACCAGAGCCCACATCGCCTTGTAGCAGCCTATTCATTGGATGACCACTAGCAAGATCTTTGCGGATATCATTAATGGCATGGATTTGTGCATTGGTCAGCTCGTAAGGTAGTTTATTTATCTGGGTGTCAAACCAATTATCAGATACGGTGTACCTTGTGCCTTCCAATGCGTGCCATTGGCTTTTCTGTCGTATAACACCGAGTTGTAAAAGGAATATTTCATCGAAAGCGAGTCTATGCCTGGCTGATTTAAGCGCTTCTTGGGATTCAGGGAAGTGTATTTGTCTTATTGCAGTTTGTAAATCTGGCAAATCTGTCTTTCCCAGGATTTCGTTAGTTAAAAAATCTTCGAGACGTGAGGACCAAAAAGAAATCGTATTATACATTGTTCGTCTTAACCACCTTTGGGTAATCAAGGCAGTGAGTGGATAGACGGGAACAATCCTATTGGTATGCAATTGTTGCTGGTCAATGGGTTCATAATCTGGGTGATAAATAATGGGACGGCCTAAATAAAAATCGGTTTTGCCAGAAATTGACAAATACATGCCTTTCCTAAGATAACGCATATGAAAGTCAGCATTGAACCATATCAGGCGGATTGAACCCGTTGCATCGGAGACAACCGCTTCTGTTATTTTTCGGTTGCGCTTTGATTGAAATGTATTGATGCTTTGCACACAAGCGACTATGCTGACTTCTTGACCATATTGCAATTGGCTGATGGTTCTTAATTGAGAGTAATCATCATAGCGCCGGGGAAAGAAATAAAGCATGTCTTCAATTGAATGAAGCCCAAGTTTGTGTAAGTGCTCTGCTTGCTTGATGCCTACGCCACGAATTACGGTTAATGGCGCGTTCAAGCCTGCGTTAACATCAGCAATGGGATTGCGAGAAATTTCTTGAGTTCGTTTGTTTACTTTGGTGTGAATTACTTGTTCAGCAATCTCAGGACTTTTTCTGGAAGTCTCAAAGCTTTCGTTTGGTCTAGGTTTGTTTTGCGCAGTTTTAGACTGAATATTTCCTTTGTTTGGTAAATACTGCTCCACAGGCTTGGTTTGATCTGGTTTGGGAAGACTAGAGATGGCACGGATGTCTAAAAGGTCCCCAATTTCCTGAAGCGCTCCCCAGCGCTCTTCAATATTGAGATTGGGGTAATGTGTTAGTATGGATGAAATCGCAGGTACTAGTGATTCTGCAATGCCTTCTGAGCGTGCTTCATTAACCCAACTATCAGCCAGCTTTTGTAATCCACCAACAACGGCTTTGTTTTCATAGCCAAATTCGGATTCAAGTTTGAATATTTTGTAAAGTTTATCTGAAGATAATGACATGATGTTTAACTCAATGCAAAAGTTGTATTTTTATTAATCTTATCATACCAATAAAATCTCTTTGGCTTGGAGTTCATAAAGAAATTAAATAACAGACAAATTAAAAAAATCATCCTGACCGTAACATGCCAGGATGATTAATTGATCAAGGAGCTATTCAATAGCAACGATTAATTGATAATGCGCTTGGCCGCCCTCATGAATTTCCACTTCGTGCTCTGGGTAGGTGGTTTGGATCCAGTCTGCAATTTTATTGACGTGGGATAACGGCATATTTTCACCGTAAAAAAGCGTGATCCTTTCGTAATTCTCAACTTGTGCTTTCTCAAGCAAGCGTATACAGGCTTCATCAATGCTTTGTGTTGATGCTATTAATTTTCCATTAAGCAAAGCAATCACTTGCCCCTTTTGAACTTCTACATCATCGATTTCAATTGTTCTCGTGGCAGTTGTAATCTCGCCGGTTTCAACTTCCCTAATAGCTTCCATCATTGCTTCCACATTTTCTTCTAATTCGCCATTAGGCATTAATCGCAGAAGAGCGGAAAATCCTTGTGGTGTATTGCGTGTAGGAATAACAGCAACATTTTTTACGGTAACTGCTGCAGCTTTTTCTGCAGCCAGCTGAATATTTTTATTATTAGGTAATATGATAATTTTATCGGTAGGTAAGTTTTCAAAGGCCGCAAGAATTTCCTTTACGCTTGGATTCATGGTCTGACCACCTTCAACGATGGCCGCCACACCCAAGCTAGCAAAGATTCGCGAGAGCCCATGGCCTGGTGATACTGCTACTACAGCAATCTCATCAGGATTTACGCTGATCAGCTTTATCTTATCTTTATCTCTCTTCTTATTATTCACCTGGTCAAGTAAATTTTCCATCATGACCTTTTGGATAGTTCCCAACTCCATGGTGTAATCAATAGGGGAGTAGCGATTCTCGAATGGCACATGGATATGCATCCTGTACATCCCATCGCCTTCACCAACTTGTATACTTGTACCAATTTTGGTCAAGTTAGTGTAGTAATCCTCGAGGTCCAATGAAGAATGGGGTACAAAATCTATTACGACCTCGTAGTCCTGGCCTTCTTCAATTGTCTCTAAAGCATTTTCTAAGTCTAATGCTGATAATGGTTTTATTTCGGCAATAGCAGTATCCAAAGAATTACCTTGAAGCAATCGCAGCATGCCTTCGAAAATAAAAAATAATCCTTTACCGCCTGAGTCAACTACCCCAGCTTGCTTGAGAATAGGTAATAATTCCGGAGTATTTTTTACACTTTCATCTGCTGTCTCCACAATATTTACCAGGATATCACTCAGTTTATCGCCTTCTTTTAAGCGGTTTTCTGCCTCTACAGCAATATCATTAATTACGGTTAAAATCGTACCTTCTACTGGCTTGACTACCCCTTTGTAAGCGGTATTTCTACTTTCTTGTAATGCTCGGACAAATAATGCAGCATCCATGGTTTCATAGTGATCCATAGCACGGGCAAATCCACGCCAAATTTGCGATAAGATTACACCTGAGTTCCCCCTTGCGCCCATTAGCGCTCCTTGAGCTAACGAATGTGCCATTTCACCAACATTTAGACTTTGATGCTGACAAACTTCATCATACGCAGCCTGCATGGTGAGCACCATATTCGTCCCAGTATCGCCATCAGGTACAGGGAATACGTTTAACGAATTGACATATTGTTGGTTAGTACGTAGCCAGGTCAAGCCTGCTTCTAATAATAATTTTAATCCTGAGCCATCTACTGGGGACTGTAGCAGTCTATGACGCTCAGCTTCACCTAGAATGGTTATTGACTTACCACTCATAATACTCCTGATAATTCAAAAATTTATAAAAAAATAAAAAAAACACTAATCGGGATTGCTGATCCGTAAACCACGTACATGTACATTGACCCGTTGAACAGGCATGCCGATTGTTTTTTCAATGTTGTATTTTACAGTGTTTGCTACAGAATTGGTCAAAGACTTTATGCGCATGCCATATTCAACAATAATATAAATATCTATATATAATCCAGAGCTATCAGCTCTAACGTTGATCCCGAAAGGGCGTTTCTTATTAAAGAATAACTTAACAGATTCCGAGAGGTTTTTGGGTGCTAAAGAAATAACACCATATGATTGCAATGTTGCCTGTCTTGCTATAGTGGCAATTGCTTGTGGAAAAATATAAATGTTTCCCAGCGGGTTAATTTGATCAGTCATAAGTATTTACTCTCATTGTTTTATTTGTTCTTGATTCGTTGTTCACCTTGTGGTAAAATACAAAGCTGTTTGGGTCAAGTTCACTTACCCAATAATTATTATAATGCAGGAAAGGAAATTGAGATGGCAAAGTGTAATCATTGTGGTAAGGTGACAACTTTTGGTCATAATCGTAGCCACTCTCTCGTCGCAACCAGAAGACAGTTTCGCCCAAACTTGCAGCGGGTAACTGTATATGAAAATGGACGAAAGGTGCGTAAGGTTCTTTGTGCTCGTTGTATAAAAACCTTGTCAAAATCATATAAGTAATTAACACAGATTAATTACAGAAGTCGCGGATAAACCGCGATTTTTGTATTTAATATTAGATTGAAGCTCTTAATGCAGAAATACCTTTTGATATTCCCTCGGGATGTTTGAATACTGCCGTACCTGCAACGAAATTTCTTGCGCCGGCTTCGTACATCGATTTTACAGTCTTTTCATCTACGCCACCATCTACTTGGATAATTGCATTTGAGCCATTATTGTGCAGTAACTCATGGGTGTTTCGAATTTTTTTGAGCATTTGAGGGATAAATGTCTGCCCACCGAATCCAGGGTTTACTGTCATTAGTAAGACCAAGTCAAAAACACCTACCAAGTATTTGAGCGGATCAATGCCTGTACCGGGATTGAACGTTATTCCAGGTGTGGCGCCTAATTCCCTGATGGTCTGCAGGGTGCGGTGAATATGGGGACAAGTTTCGTAATGGACAGTAATGATATTTGCGCCAGCATCTACAAATGCTTTAAGGTGTTTTTCTGGTTCTCTAATCATCAAGTGGACATCTAACGGCAAGTTAGTAACCTCTTTACAAGTCTTGACGATAACAGGACCAAACGTGATGTTTGGTACAAAGCTACCGTCCATCACATCAACATGAATGAAATCAGCGCCAGCCCGCTCACATTCAAGCAAGTCACGCTCAAGGTACTTAAAGTCAGCTGATAATATGGATGGAGAAATAAAAATGCTCATAAATCATTCCTCTTATGGTTTCAGGGTAATATAAACATATAACCAGAATGGAATTAAACCAAATAAGGACGCAAATGCTACTAATCCAAGTAACCAAGTAAGCCAATCAACAACTTGGTTTTCAGTCGCCCCCTTTTCAAAATCGGCAGTAAGTATATCTTCTTTTTGTTCAACATAATTCTGTTGATCAGGAATACTGATAATAGATGCCTCTTCAACTGGCTTGGGGGGCGAAATCTTATATGGTCCAGTCTTATATCGTGCACTAATGCTATTCAGAGGTTGGGCTTCGGAAAGAGTGAGTAATAAATGGCCTAATTGATCAGCTGTGCGATAACGCGCTGATGGTTCCTTTGATAAAACCTTTAAAATAATTTCTTCTAAGGGTTCAGGAATGACAGGGTTTAAACGGCTGGGTGGAATGGGTTGACCTTCACGGTGCAAACGGGCTAGTTCGGTTGGGTCTGCAGCGGAAAAGGGCAGCTGGCCTGTCAGCATTTCGTATAGGATTATTCCTAATGCGTATACATCAGACGCTGGTGAAGGGGCTAAACCAGCTGCCTGTTCTGGAGAGAAGTAATGCGGAGAGCCCCATACAACGTCATTATGCTCTTCAGCAGGAATGGTAGAAAGTGCCCGTGCAATTCCAAAATCAGTTACTTTAAGACGCATATCTGGTGTAACCAGCATATTGTGGGGTTTAATATCACAGTGAACTAACCCGGCGCGATGTGCATATCCGACACCTGCACAGGCTTGAATCATTAGGTTCAGCGTCTCTTCAACGCTAAACTTTAATTTTTGCCTAATTAAGCTTTTCAAATCAGTACCAGGAATATATTCCATTACGATGAAAAGGTGTTTTTGGTCTAATCCAAAATCATGCACGGTCACGATATTTGGATGAGATAAATTAGCTGCGGCACGCGCTTCTTGCTTAAAACGCTCTCTGAAAGTACCATCCTCCGAGTAATCTTCACGAAGTAATTTTATGGCTACATTACGTTCCAGCATCAAATCTTTAGCGCGATGAACGATGGACATTCCACCAGTGCCTAAAGGTGTATCAAGTTGATACCGATCATTCAATAACATTGCATCTGGCATGATAAAAAAATTATACACCAAAGACCTTATTATCGGTTTTAGAGATACATCAAAAATTGCGGACGAAAATAATCCAGTATTATGTCAACAGTTTTGTATTTTTTATTAGACTTTGGCTGTTATAATTAGTTAGAGAAGGTAAAACATAATTTCAATGTCAAGCAAAGAGTCTTCAAAAATCCATATCCTCACAATTTTGGCTGGAATAATGCTTGCAGTTGTTCTTATTGGCTTAGTCTTTTTGTTGATTTTTTTATCCAATCAAGGCAAAGAACCTTCAGCTGTTTCTGAACAAGTAGCGGATATCACGATTATCCCATCTCCGACAGAGACGCCAACACTTCCGATTACTACGGAAGTCATCGAAATGACCGAGACAGTCCAAGTTGTTTTGCCACCTGGCATGATTGGCATTGGTGCTTATGTCCAGGTTACAGGCACAGACGGATCAGGTTTGAGAATGCGCGCTGAGCCTGGCACAAACACAGAAGTTTTATTCATTGCGATGGATGAGGAAGTATTCAAGGTTGTAGGCGGACCTGTAGAAAAAAATGACTATACTTGGTGGCAGTTGGAAGCACCATATGATCAGACCCGAACGGGATGGTCAGCAGAACCTTTTCTTGAAGTCATAGAAAATGATTGAGACCTAGTTGCTCACTGCAACCTTAAACATATTTATAGGAGAATTTTTTGGCAAACTCATTTTTGTCTCAAAAAATGGAAAGCCTTCCTAATTCTTCAGGTAGGAAGTCTTCTAAAGAAGATCAAAGCTCCCAAATTATTAAACATACTGTCCCAATTATTAAATGCGCATCAGATTCATCTGTAGGGCTCCAGCGTAAGCATAATGAAGACGCAATTATTACAATTATCTCTTCAGTCCATACACTTGAATCAATTGAAAATATTGGCTTATTTATTATTGCGGATGGCATGGGTGGGCATACACGTGGTGAATTAGCAAGTAACTTAGCTGTACACTTAATTAGTGATCACGTTTTGGGGGAATTTTTTAGACCACAATCATCAAGCATCACTCCGATGAATGGTTTGGAATTAAGCAATATTCTCTCTGATGCTGTGAAAAGGGCTCAAGAGGCTGTTCTAAGCGAGGTGCCAGGAAGCGGTTCGACTTTGACTGTGGCATTGATTTATGATGATGAATTGATTTATGAGCACATCGGGGATACTCGTTTGTATATTATAGAAGGGTGTAATTCTCTCAAGCAGGTAACCAAAGATCATTCATTGGTTAGGCGTTTGGTAGAGTTAGGCCAAATTACCCCAGCTGAAGCTGCTGTTCACCCTCAACGCAATGTTTTGATTAAAGCATTAGGCCAGACAGAAAACTTCGAAGCAGATCGCGGCCATTTAAAATTATTGCCCGGTATGAAAGTGTTGTTATGTTCCGATGGCTTGTGGGGCCAAGTGTCCGATAATATTATGTTTCAAATAATCAATAAGAGTACTTGCTTGGAGGATGCCTGTTTTGAACTAACAAACGCAGCAAATAAAGCTGGTGGTTTGGACAATATCAGTGTAATCCTTATTGAATATGCGTAAAAGGATAATGTAAATGGATATGAATACAAAGAAGAATCGCATCTTAGTAGTTGATGATGAAAAACGCATGGTAACCTTTATTCGGCTTAATCTTGAACATGATGGGTTTGACGTGATTGAAGCCTATAATGGTAGTCAAGCCATTGACCGATTAAGAGACTCTCTACCTGATCTTATTCTCTTGGATGTCATGATGCCAGATCTCGACGGCTTTGAAGTGCTGCGATTGATACGCGAAGTTAGCGCTGTTCCAGTTATTATGTTAACAGCAAAAGGGGAGGAAAATGACAAGGTTAGAGGCCTGGAACTTGGAGCAGATGATTATGTGACGAAACCATTCAGTCCTAGAGAACTTGTTAGTAGGATTCGCGCAGTATTGAGGCGTGGATCTTTCTCTGAAGAAGATGAAAGTGGCAGAATTGATGTTGATGGAAGATTGGTGATGGATTTTGGCCGGCATGAAATTTGGGTTGATGGTGAGTTAATTCAACTTCGCCCGACAGAATACCGCTTGCTTTATCACCTTGTGAAAAATGCTGGGTGGGTGCTAACACATGACCAGATATTAACCAAAGTCTGGGGTTATGAATACCGCGATGAGCCGCATTATGTTCGATTGTATATAAATTACCTCAGAAAAAAGATCGAGGAAGATCCCACAAACCCAAAGTACATATTAACCGAGAGAGGGGTTGGCTACCGGTTTATTGATTATCGGCGTTGAAATAGACAGGAAGGTTAACAAGCGGAAAGAGAAGTAAAGGCTTTTTTTCAATATGACACATGTCTTTAAATTTAAATGGGAGTTTCCAAAAAAACTCCTGTATAATAGGTATATGTTTCTGTAAATCTTTATATTTATATTGTTCATTGATAATAAATTTTAAATAGCAACTTAATAGTGTTAGTAATGTGAGGGCGATATGGCTAAAGATAAGGTTGATGAAAAAGATAAAGGATCTAAACCAATTAAAGGGCAAGAGAAGAAGAATACTAAGCATGAGGATTTAAAAAGGGCGGAATACAAAAAACCTCAAAACCCTCAGGAAATATCCAATAAAGATTATGAAAAGGAGCTTGAAAGATTACAAATCGAACTTGTAAAACTTCAAGGCTGGATTAAAGAGAAGGGTTTAAAAGTTGTGGTCCTTTTTGAAGGCCGGGATGCCGCTGGGAAAGGGGGCGTAATCAAACGCATTACTGAACGGTTAAATCCTCGTATTGTTCGAGTTGTGGCTTTGGCAACTCCTACGGAAAGGGAGAAAACCCAGTGGTATTTTCAACGGTATGTGGCGCATCTTCCTGCAGCAGGTGAGATGGTCTTGTTTGATCGCAGCTGGTACAACAGGGCTGGTGTTGAGCGAGTTATGGGCTTTTGCACACAAGAACAAGTTGAAGAATTCTTCCGCAGTGCTCCCGAGTTTGAGCGTATGTTGATTCGATCCGGTATTATTCTAATTAAATACTGGTTCTCGGTTAGCAATGAAGAGCAGGAAAAACGGTTCCAGGCACGCATCAACGACATCACCAGGCGCTGGAAGCTAAGTCCAATGGATCTAGCTTCTCGATCAAAATGGGTAGAGTATTCCAGAGCCAAGGATGAAATGTTCAAATTTACCGATACCAAACTCTCCCCTTGGTATGTGGTCAATACAGATGATAAAAAGAAAGCCCGGCTTAATACTATTCGGCATTTGCTCAGTAAAATACCTTACGAAGATTTGACACCTGAACCAATAGAGTTACCCCCAAGGCAAGAAGATATCGGTTATGTGAGGCCGCCTATTACTGATCAGACATTTGTACCTGATTATTATAGCTAAATATAGAATTATTTGTTTCAATAACAACTTAGAAAAAAACACCATCTCCCATTAGCAGTTTGGAAAGGTGGTGTTTGCTTAACAATTACATATGATTACCATAAACGAAATTCACTCTTTCGATCTGTGAAAATTTTCTTATCTAAAACGTGTGTTGTTGGTACAAAATTCATAAAGTAATTTGATACAACTAAACTGTTAGTTTTAGCCCCACCAGCAAAAAAGCTAACGCCTTCTAAGACAGCTCTAGTTGTAGTTGTGATTGGTGTCACAGCAGTTGCACAGAAGATAAGGTTTTTACCCGGTGCAAGGTCATCTTGCGTGTAAACCTTGTCAAGTTCTATACCCATGTTGATTAATCTATCGCGGTCTGCATTATTTTTTGGTTTAAATACCGCTTGCATTCCCCCTCCAAGAAGTTTGATGGCTGCTGCTGAGATCACACCCTCCGGCGCTGCCCCGATTCCCATCACAGCATGTACGCCAACCCCTTTGAAGCATGTAAAGATGCAAGGCATCAAATCTCCATCTGTAATCAATCGCACTCTTGCCCCGGTTAAATGAACCTGCCTGATTAATTCCATGTTACGTGGCCTGTCTAAGATGGTAATGGTCAGTTCAGTGGGATCGTCTCTATGCAATGCTTTAGCCAAGTTCCGGATATTTTCTTCTGGCGTTTTCCGAATATCCACTACTCCGGCAGCCTCTTTACCTACACAAAGCTTGTCCATATAGGTGTCAGAAGCTTCTACTAATCCTCCGGAAGTTGATGCTGCCAATACACAAACCGCCCCTGAATTAAGATTGGCTGTTGCATTGGTATTTTCAAGGGGATCCACTGCAATATCAATGAGCATCTCTCCTGAGCCTAATTTTTCGCCGATAAACAACATAGGCGCATCATCACGTTCACCTTCCCCGATTTTAATATTTGTTGAGAATCCTTCGATATTATTTAAGGTAGTGCGCATGGCGTCGACCGCTGCCTGGTCAGCTAACTCTTTATCTCCCTGACCGGCAGCCCTGGCTGCGGCAATAGCCGCATTCTCAGTGACTTCAAGAAGCTGCCATGTGAGACGATTAAATACTTTATGCAATCTTTCCTCAGAATCATTTGATTCCATTTCTCTCCTTTAACCCTCAAGAAAAAATATTCATTATTTTGTGAGCGTTTGAAAATTAAAAAGCTGACGGGCATTTTGGTAAGTTGTTTCCGCTACTCCATCAATTGTTGTTTTGTGTAGTTTCGCTATCATTTCTGCTATTAATGGGATATTCGCTGGTTCATTGCGCCTGCCCCGGTAGGGGTGAGGTGTTAAGAATGGAGAGTCAGTCTCAAGCAAAATTGATTGTAGGGGTAAATTAGCAACTAAATTCTTAATTTCTGCTGCATTATTGAAAGTCACTGGCCCAGTAATGCCAATCATAAAATTTAGAGAAATGGCTTTGAATGCTACTTCAAGTGTATCGCTAAATGAATGCAAAACCCCTGGGTATGTCTTGAGTTTACTGTTATCTGGCAGGGAATTCACCCAATTAACAAGAATTGACAGGATATCATTAGCAGACTCACGAGTATGGAGTATAACCGGTAAAGCTAATTCCTTCGCTAAGTCTAGTTGTTGCAACAATATTTCACGTTGTAAATCTATGGGTGTGTGTTGCCTATAATAGTCTAAGCCGATCTCACCAATGGCAAGTACGGATTTGTCCTTAGCCAGCATTCTAAGACCATTTAGGCTGTTTTTGTCCCAAAGGCTACCATAATTTGGATGAAACCCCACTGCAGCGTAAATTAAGCCCGGATAATCATGTGCTAGTTTGATTCCTGTTTTGCTGCTGGGTAAATCAATCCCAGGATTTAAAATGAAATCCAAGCCTGCTTGTTGGGCACGTTTAACTACCTCATTACGATCATGGTCAAAGACATCAAAATCAAGGTGGCAATGTGTGTCAGTAAATTTATTCATGACAATAGCTATATGGTGCAATTATATCAGTCTGTTTCGCTTATATTTGAAGGTAAAATTACCAGGATGGATAAGGTAAAGAATAAAAATGAAATCGCTATAGCCATGAGCGGTGGGGTCGATTCAGCGGTAGCTGCTAGCCTACTCATTAAAAATGGATTTAGGGTAAGGGGTTATTATATGAGTCTGAAGCCCTGGAATTGTAGGGAGAGAGATAAACCAGTCGAACAAGACCGAGCAGAAAAGGTTGCTGATAAGCTTGGTATTCAACTCGACATTTTAGATTTTCAGAGGATATTTAAAGAGGAAATTATTGGAGGATATATTTCAGCGTTGAGTCAAGGATTGACACCGAATCCATGTGTCATGTGTAATGGACTAATTAAATGGGGCAGCCTATTGGAGTATGTACAGAGTAAAGGAATCAGCTTACTGGCATCGGGCCATTATGCTTATTTACAACGAGATGAGAATGGAGATGTAACTTTACATAAGGGATTAGATGAAAACAAAGATCAGTCGTATGTATTGAGTGCTCTCCCTCAATCTGTTTTGCGGCATATGATCTTACCTTTGGGTAACCTTCAAAAAAAAGAAGTACAAGCATTGGCCCAAGAATTCGGACTTTCAGAGAGCGTTGATCGCGAAAGCCAAGATTTGTGTTTCTTGAGTGGGTTTAAGCAAGAAGATTTTCTGAGAGAAAATGCAAAGGAATTACTTGAATCTGGAGAGATTACTGATCAAGACGGAAATGTTCTAGGGCGGCATTCTGGGTTAGCACTTTATACCATAGGTCAACGAAAAGGTTTGGGAATTGCTTGGCATGAACCATTATTTGTTATTGACAAGAATATTGAACGTAACATCTTAATTATTGGTACAAAAGACAAGCTAAGGCAGAATGCTTTGACTGCAAAAGATGCAAATTGGATCAGTGAATTGCCGCAAACTGATGACAGAAGGTATGATATCAAGATTCGCTACAAGTCAAAACTCTTAAAAGCAAGGATCCATCATCTGCAGGATCGGGAATTTACTGTTATATTTGATGAAAGCCTTAGAGATATTACCCCAGGTCAAAGGGTTGTCGTTTATAAAGGAAGAAAATGCCTAGGTGGTGGTGAAATAGTTAAGGGTATGTATATAAATAATCTGAAGAGGTAAAATTATGACGTTTCCTACAATAATATTTGGTTTAGCTATCGCGACTTTAATTGGGGCATTGTTTCATATTTGGAAAGACGGCGGTCTAGGTAAACTGATTCTATATCTTGTGTTGAGTTGGATTGGATTCTGGGTGGGACATGCTATTGGCGAAAAATACCAGATATCAATTTTGGATGTTGGAAATTTGCATATTGGGATGGGTATTTTTGTTAGTGCCATATTTTTACTTTTTGGTCATTGGCTGAGTTTAATTGATGTCCAGCGCAAGGATATTGGATGAGCGAAACTAACGAAATAGCTGTTGTAAATGAAGGTGATCTTGTTCAGCTACAGGGGATTGGTTATAAAAGCCACATCATCAAATTAAAAATAGGTGGTGAATTACAGACCCATCGTGGTGTAATTCGTCATGATGAAATCATTGGGCAGCCTTGGGGCGCAAGGTTACATTCTCACACGGGCAATCCGTTCTATCTGTTGCAGCCTGGCCTTTCAGATATTATCAAAGATATTAAAAGAACGACCCAAATCATGTATCCGAAGGACATAGGCTACTTGTTACTTACCATGGGGATTGGTCCAGGGAAGAAAGTATTAGAAGCAGGTACTGGCTCTGGGGGTCTCACGACGGCTTTTGCCTATATGGTTGGCAGCAGCGGTCATGTATATTCTTATGATAGAAAACCCGAAGTTCAAGCCTTGGCAAAGACAAATTTATCAAGAACTGGATTAGATAAGTATGTGACTTTTACGTTAGGGGATGTGGCTTCTGGGTTTGAAGAACGGAATATGGATGCGGTCTTTCTGGATTTACCTAACCCTTATGATTTCGTTTCTCAGGCAAAAGAGTCATTGAAACCTGGAGGGTATATTGGCATAATTGTTCCAACTGTAAACCAAGTTGCGCGCGTATTACCCCGACTGAAAGCTGAGAGATTTATTTTTGTGGAAGTGTGTGAGATTTTGATTCGTTTTTACAAAACAGATTGGGAAAGAATACGGCCTACTGATCGTATGGTTGCCCATACAGGTTTCTTGATCTACGGCAGGTCTGTGCTTGGTTATTTCAATGACATTGAAACAGAGGTTGAAAATTGAAAATGCTCAATGTTTCAACTGATGAAATCAGGGCACTTCTTGAATCTAAAGAAAACATTGCTTTTTCAAATAAAGAAGGTTACCCGTATTTGCCAAGTGCAGTTAAACGGCCTGCAGCGGTTTTAATGCCATTGTTTCATGATTTGGGGGAATGGCATTTATTATTGACACGCCGGTCGGATAGATTAAATGACCATAAAGGACAGGTATCTTTTCCCGGCGGCGCTAGGGAAATAAGCGATCAGGATCTTACCCAAACGGCATTAAGGGAAACATCGGAAGAAATCGGTATATCACCAGAGTCCGTGACTGTGCTGGGAAAGCTGGCCCCAAGAGAACTAATATCAGGTTTTGAAGTAACGCCGGTTGTCGGACAAATTCATTGGCCGTACCCATTAAAAATATATGATGATGAAGTTGCAAGAGTCTTTTCAATTCCGCTCAATTGGCTAGCAGAAGAGGATAATTGGGTATTAAGAGACCATTATTACCAAGGTAATGTATACAAGGTCATTTATTTTTTACCTTATGATAGAGAAATACTTTGGGGAGCGAGTGCAAGTATGACTTTGGAATTGATTGATTTACTAAAATCAAAATTTTAGTAACAAAAAAACCAGGCCGTTCACAGCCTGGTTTAATTTGATAGTTAGGTTGACAAATAATCTAAATCTAACTTTCTTGCTCTTCTTCTGAAGCCTCTTCTTCAGCTTGCTTACCTTTTTCAAGAACTTCTGGTTCAGCTTCAGTTTCTTTGGCTTCTTCTTCTGCTTCCTGAGCCACGTAGGTCGAAGAAGCAATTATCTCTTCAGAATCTGTAAGAATGGTAATATCTTTGCCTAGTGTAAGCGATTCGACAGTGATGACATCGCTCATATCTTTTAAGACACTGATATCAACAGAAACCTTTTCTAGCAAATCTTGTGGAAGACATTCGATTTCAAGTTCATTCAGACTTTGAACAATGACCACATCACCAGATTTGCTAATGGGTGCCTCACCTACCAATTCAATACTAACCATAGTTCGCAATTTTTCGGTAAGGGAGACTGCTAGAAAATCGACATGTAATAAATTGCCGAAAATAACATCTTTTTGGCGATCACGTACGATGGTGGTATATTTCTCCCCTTCCACATCAATGGTAACTAGGCTTGAAGAGGTCAAACGTTGTAATATTAGGCCAGTTTCATGGGCTTCCATTTGGATCGGGAAAGCTTCCAGGTGCCTGCCGTAAATTACACCAGGTAACTTGCCTTGACGGCGTAGGGCACCAACCTTTTTTCCTTTTAAAGTTCGCTTTTCAGCATTTATGATGATTTCTTTTTGTGACATTTTCTTTTCCTTCGAGCGCCTCTCACCCTTCCTGGGTTACCTTCGCTCATTAAATTTTCTGTCGGTAAAACCAACGAAGGTGAATTTTAGCCTCATCTGCTGTCTTAGTCAAGTAAAAAACAGATTACGATATAATCATTACCTCAAAATGACCGTAATTATCTGTAATTATCTTGAAGGGATTCAGGTAAAATTAGATTTATGTCAGCAAATTAATTCACAACCCTAATACTTTGACTGTGTGAACTAAGTTTTAGATTGTCTTGAAAAGCTGATGGAGAAAGACTGCTAACGCTTCATTTGGAGATTAATATGAAAATCAAAATAAAAGCACTATTCATAATTTCTATATGCATAATCTTGCTTATTACCAGTTGCAGAACTTCTGTAACACCGCAGTCAACGCTAGATAAGCTTAGTGAAACAGTTAATACCTCAACTACCCAGAAGACAATTTTGCCAGTTACCCCAACGCCCGAATTAATCCTAGATGTCAATGAATGGTGGCGTGATGTTGTCTTTTACGAAATATTTGTGCGAAGTTTCAAAGACAGCGATGGGGATGGCAAAGGTGATTTCAATGGCATCATTGAGCAGTTAGATTATCTTAATGATGGTGATCCCAATACCGATGATGATCTAGGCATTGGTGGTATTTGGTTAATGCCGATCAACCCTTCGCCATCTTATCACGGTTATGATGTTACGGATTACTACGCAGTGAACCCTGATTATGGTACGATGGATGATTTTAAAAAACTATTGGAAGAGGCTGATAAAAGGGGGATCCGAGTGATCATTGATTTAGTTCTGAACCACACATCAACTAAGCATCCATGGTTTAAATCTGCATTGGACACAAATTCAGATTACCATGATTGGTTTGTTTGGGCGGATGAAAACCCGCGTCAGACGGGTCCCTGGGGGCAAAATCCATGGCACAGGGCGATTAATGGCTTGTATTATTACGGTATTTTTTGGAGTGAAATGCCTGATCTAAATTATTACAATCCTACAGTAAGTAAAACCATGATGGATGTGTCTCGATTTTGGTTAGAAGAGGTCGGCGTAGATGGGTTTAGGGTAGACGCTGCTAGGTATTTATACTCTGAAGGATTTGCCCAACAGGACACACCAGAAACAATTGCCTGGTTTCAAGACTGGCGCTCATTCTATAAGAATATCGATGCGGAAGCTTATTCCGTTGGCGAAGTATGGGCTGATTTGCAAATTGTAGCAAAATACGGGGGGAATACAGGCTTGGATTCGCTGTTTATGTTTGACCTAGCCGAGGATATCAAGAATTCAATCTATTCACCAACACCCTCCAGGATAATCAAATCTTACCTGGATATTGACGAGTATTTCTCTGATCAAGCTTTCAGTACATTTTTATCCAACCATGATCAACAAAGGGTAATGTCATTTTATAAGGGCGATATCCAGAAAGCAAAACTGGCAGCCTTTGTTTACTTGACAGGACCTGGAACGCCTTTTATATACTACGGTGAGGAAATTGGCATGACAGGTAATAAACCAGACGAGATGTTGAGAACGCCAATGCAATGGTCAACTGATGCTCAATCAGGTTTTACCAGCAGCATACCTTGGGAACCTATTAACCCTGGTTGGCAAGAAATAAATGTCAAAAGCCTAATGGAGAATCCAGAATCGTTATTAAATACTTATAAGGCTCTTATTTCATTACGGAATAACTATAGCGCTTTAAAAACTGGGCAGTATTTACCACTTACATCCAGTTGTAGAACTATGTATCCGGTCCTTAGGATTAAAGATAGTGAAATTCTTTTAATTTTAGCTAATTTAGGGAAACAGGATTTGGAAAATTGTACAATAGCATTAGAAGAAAGTTCGCTTTCAGGAAAATACCAGTTAGAGGCGATTTTCGGTGAGAGTAGTCTAAATGAGATTAACTTTGATAGTAATGGCGCACTCTTAGGTTTTCAGCTTGATCCTGTTATTAAAGCCTTTGATGCTGTGATATTAAAGCTCAATGTGATAATTGATTAATTAATAAAAATCAATTGTGATTGTGATTGGAGGAAATTATGAACAAAACGAATAGTTTATTACGCGTTGTTATATTAAGCGCCATCATTCTTGGCTTAATATCTGGTTGTGCTCCCAAAGCTGATAAGGATATTTTATATGTCAATCTAACTTGGCATCAGCATCAGCCCCTTTATTATAAAGATGAAGCTGGTGTTTATTCTAGGCCTTGGGTCCGGGTACATGCCACAAAAGATTACCTTGATATGGCAGAAACTGTTGCCCAATATGAGGGTGTAAATGTAACCTTTAACTTAACCCCTTCATTAATTAGACAGCTGGACGATTTTGCTTCAAATGGCGCAAAAGATATTTATTGGGTTTTAGCAGAGATACCTGCTCACGAGTTAGACGAGACACAAAAAAGATTCATCCTTGAGCGATTTTTTGATGCAAATTGGGATAATGTCATCGGCCGCTTTCCGCGCTATAAAGAATTATTAGAAAAGAGGGCTGGTACTGATAGCTTGGCGATTGATGCCGCTTTGGACGCTTTTTCAGATCAGGACTTTTTAGATTTACAGGTTTGGTTTAACTTGGCCTGGATTGACCTGGATTATTTAGCAGAGGAACCATTGAAAGAACTTGTTGAAAAAGGCAAAAATTTCAGTGAAACAGATAAAGTCGTATTATTTGATGCAATTAAAGCAATCATCATTAAAGTTATTCCTTACCATGCAGAATTACAGAAGCAAAATGTAATTGAAGTTACCACAACACCCTATGCTCACCCAATTTTGCCATTGATTTATAACGTAGATCTAGCTCTAGTAGGTAACCCTAGTGCAGAAATGCCGACTAATGCTTTTTCATACCCACAAGATGCCAAGGCACATTTAGCGAAAAGTGTAGAGATGTATAAAGAATACTTTGGGCAAGATGTGCGCGGTCTTTGGCCGGGTGAGGGATCAGTTGCCCAGGATATTGTCGGGATAGTGCATGAAGCAGGCTATCAATACATGCAAACTGGTGAGCCCGTATTGGCAAAATCCTTAGGGATTGATACATTTACTCGCGATGAAAATGAAAAAGTCAAGCAAGCTGATGATTTGTATCGGCCTTATTACGTCATGGATGAAGCTGGAAACAAAGTTGCGATATTCTTTAGAGATTGGAATTTATCAGATAAGGTAGGGTTTACATACTCAGGTATGAGCGGTGAGGACGCAGCCAGTGATTTAATTAATCGGCTCGAGTCAATCCATGATGATTTCTTGAGCCAAGGGTTAGAAGGCCCACACATTGTAAGTGTTGTGTTAGATGGCGAAAATGCCTGGGAATATTATGATAACGATGGCAAAGCATTTCTAAACGCTTTATATAAAAAGTTTAGTGAAAGTCAAAAGTTAAAAACTATTACACCATCTGATTACTTAAAATTATTCCCAGAGCAACGTGAATTGGAAAACCTATTCCCTGGGGCATGGTTTAGCCCGAATTACGATACCTGGATTGGCGAAAGTGAGGAAGCCCAAGCTTGGAATTACCTAGCCCAAACCCGCTCTTTCTTGGCAGATTATGAATCGGGTCAGAAAAGCGCTGATTCAAATCAATTAGCACAGGCTTTTGATTTCATGTACCTGGCTGAGGGTTCGGATTGGTTTTGGTGGTATGGCACCGACCAAGATTCTGGCCAGGATTCATATTTTGATCAAGGTTTTAGAGAATTACTACGGCAGGTTTACCTGTCTCTTGACGAACCAGTGCCTAGTTTCGTGAATGTCCCAATTATCCAACCGCAACCTGTGCGGGCAACAATTCCTTTGATGGGTGCTGGAACGCCAATAATCGACGGTTTGGTAAAAGATGACGCGTGGGAATTTGCAGCACTTTATGAGGGAGATAAAACAAGCGCTTACCGTGGTTTGTATTACATTTTGGACAAAGAAAATCTTTATCTTAGAATTGAAACCAATGAAATATTAAGCACTAGCGCAAACTTGGAATTTTATTTTAGTACACCTTCTTTGCAACCTAGAAATGCGTTTTCATCTCAGGGTGAAGTTATGCTCGGGATCTCTGCTGATTTGATGATCCAGTACGAGCCCGGGACAACCAGCTTAAATATTTACAAAACCGATGGAAAAACCTGGAATCTAGGAGAGGATCCTGTCGGTTCCGCCGCTCAAAAAGACAAATCGATTGAGCTCCAGATCCCCCTTGAAATTTTTGGAGAATTAGGGTCAGGAGATGAGATTAGGTTGGTCTCATTATTATCGTCCCAAAACGCGCTGTTCCCCTTTGGAGGTCCTGGCTTAGTCCAGATCCTAGATATGGGTGAAGCTCAAAGTATCCTATTGATCACAGATCCAGAGGGAGATGACTTCGGGCCAGGAACTTATACTTACCCATCTGATGCTATTTTTGCAAGCCAGGTATTTGATGTAAAATCATTTGAAGTAGGTTATGATGCTACTAGCCTTATCCTAACTTTTTCTCTGTATGGCCAGATTGATAATGGTTGGGGTTCGCCTAATGGTTTTTCTGTTCAGACCTTTGATGTCTATATTGACAAAGATCCTGGTCAAGCAACAGGCGCGAGGATGCTCTTACCTGGTAGGAACGCTGCCTTAAAAGGGGATGATGGTTGGGATTATGCTATCTGGGTTGAGGGATGGACACCTCAAGTTGTGATACCAGATGTGCAGACTTTGGAACCTAAAGATTATTCTCAAGCTAGCAGTGCGATGAAGATATTTGTCGACCCCGGGAAAAATGCAGTTGTAGTTCGAGTACCCTTAGAATTTTTAGGCGAAGGTGAACCTAGCGAGTGGGGTTATGCAGCTGCATTGTTAGGCCAAGAAGGTTATCCTGCTACAGGCGTCTGGCGGGTACGAGATGTCATTCAAAAAGCTGAGCAGTACCGTTTTGGCGGAGCCCAAGCTGACAACAACCACACCAGGATAATAGACTTGATCTGGCCTGAGGGCAAAAAACCATCCCAGACTGAAATTTTAGGTAACTATCCTTCTTCAGCGAAAGCTGTAGATTTATTAACGATAGATGACTTTGCCATAATCCCTCTGATGACAGCAAGCGAGTAACACGGCAAAATTAATAATTGATGAAAGTGAACCAAAAATGAAAAATAAAGAATTTATACTCAGCAATGAGCATCGACCAGCTGTTGAAATCACCTTACCAGATGGAAGAATCATTACTGGGCCAAGAGCTGCCAATTTAGAAGATTTCCTCAGGATAATTCAAAAGGATCAAGAACCTTTAATTGTTGGGGCAATTGTGGATGGCAGTTTGAGAGAATTGACTTACCCGATTTCTATGGATTCAAGGGTGATCCCTTTGGACATGAGTGATGCGGACGGTGCTCGTATCTATCGTCGATCTTTAACATTCCTTTTAGAGACAGCATTTTCTTCTTGCTTTCCTGAGGCAATTCTCACAATTGATCACTCTGTCTCATCAGGTGGGTATTATTGCCAAGTCAGCAATCATGCGCCTCTTAATGAAGATGAATTACACCGTATTGATAAAAAAATGCGTGAATTGATCCAAAATAATGAACCTTTTATTCGTGAAGTTGTGCCTATAGAAGAAGCTGTTGCTTACTTCACTGGTCAAGGTGAGGAAGATAAAGTCAAATTACTTAAGTATCGGCAACGTAAGGACCTGGTTTTATATCGTTTGGGCAATCATAGGGATTATCATCATGGCTACATGGTGCCTTCTTCAGGATACCTTAAATGGTATGAGCTGGTACTTGTAAAAGATGCATTTATCTTAAGATTCCCTCGTAGGCATTCACCTAACGATCTCACACCAATGACTAATTACCCGACTTTATTAAATACATTTCGACAGTATGGTGATTGGTTAAATAAACTCGGCATACCATCTTTAGGTGCATTAAATGATGCAATAAAAAAAGGCCATATTGATGAAGTAATTCTTGTCTCAGAGGCCTTACATAATCAACAAATATCAAAAATTGCTGAGGAAATAGCCAAGAGAAGTGAAGAAATTCGGGTTGTATTAATTGCTGGACCATCTTCATCTGGAAAGACAACTTTTTCGAAGCGATTGTCAATTCAGTTACTAACTCAAGGCTTGTCACCTTTTGCTTTGGAAATGGATAATTATTTTGTGGATCGGGAAAAGACACCTTTAGATGAAAATGGCGCAAAAGACTTTGAATCGATTAATGCATTAAATCGCCAACGTTTAAACCAGGATGTACAGAACCTAATTTCTGGTAATGAAGTTCAATTGCCATATTTTGATTTTAAAAGCGGGTTAAGTAAAGAGGGTGAATCCGTACAACTGAAATCAGGCGAGATCATTATACTGGAAGGTATTCATGGTCTAAACCCCTCACTATTAGAGGATCTTGATACAAATAAGACGTATCGAATTTATGTGTCCTGCCTAACCCAATTAAACCTTGACAGGCATAATCGGATATCGACGACTGATACAAGAATGCTTCGAAGAATACTGCGAGACGCACGAGACCGAGGTTACACTGCTGAAGACACAATAAGAAGGTGGGAGTCTGTCAGGCAAGGTGAGAAAAAGCATATTTTTCCCTACCAGGAAAATGCAGATGTTATGTTTAATTCTGCGCTTGTATATGAACTTACCACTTTGAGGCCTTTGGTTGAACCATTGTTAAGACAAGTACCTTTTGGTACAAGGGAACATGTGGAAGCCAAGCGCTTACTAAAGTTCCTAGAATGGTTTTTACCAACCGGAACAGATTACATACCAGACAACTCAATCCTACGGGAATTCATTGGCGGTTCGATACTACAAGATTTTTCAATTTGGCATTAAAAGAAAAATGCCACTCGGTACAAGCCGAGTGGCATTTTTTATTAGATATAGTATTACTTTAACTGGTCTTTGATCATTTTTCCCAAACGTTGAATCCCTATTTTAATTGTTTCAGGATTG